>Ga0137308_100749_pt1 | contig 44683 bp, 40 predicted proteins | sample Inofrocosms_June_FD_97181 | JGI IMG/M metagenome (GOLD analysis project Ga0137308, IMG submission 97181) | Mouse cecal microbial communities from Vienna, Austria - N-Acetylneuraminic and N-Acetylglucosamine D2O microcosms_June | ecosystem: Host-associated > Mammals > Digestive system > Large...
CATTGTTTCAATCAACCAATATCAGCGTGTAAAGTCACCGCACACCCTCCAGAAAGGCTACAATCATATGAGCATCAAAATTCCAATTGAGACCTCTGCCAGACACATGCATATCTGCAGAGAAGATTTTGAAAAACTTTTCGGGACCGGTTCTGAACTTACCTTTCAAAAAGAGTTAAGCCAGCCGGGCCAATTTGTGGCAAAAGAACGGGTCACTGTAATCGGCCCTAAAGGACAATTCGAAAATATAGCCCTGCTGGGGCCGCTGCGCCCAGAGACACAGGTGGAAATTTCCCTTACAGATGCCAGAAAGCTGGGGATTCCTGCCGTCATCCGCCAATCGGGGGATATTGATGGCACGCCGGGCTGTACGCTCTCCGGCCCAAATAGTACCATTGATATCAGCCAGGGAGTCATTGTTGCAAAAAGGCACATTCACATGACACCTACCCAGGCTTATAAAATGCATGTAAAAGATAATGAATCCGTATTCGTCCTGACCAAAAGTTACGAAAGAGCTTTGATCTACGCAGATGTAATCGTCCGGGTACATAAAAATTTTTCCCTGTCCATGCACGTGGACACAGACGAAGCCAACGCCTTCGCCAATGACCAGGAACCTTACGGAGTAATCATCAAATTATTTGACAGCGACACCTATGATGTCAACGAATGGATTGATGAAATACTCTCTGGCATCCAGCGGTAACCTGCCCTTTTCTTCTCACAATTTACTGTCATATGCACAGTCATTTCTTAATAAATTATAAAGTTTACAATTCTGTTTGTAAACAGACTATATGCGTGTTATGATATGATCTATTGAAAAATATATTATTATAGAACATGTTGAAAAGTCTGGAGCGCGTCTTAAAATTGTCTTCCGTGGAAAGTGCAGGCCGCGGCAGCAGCCTTTAAGACACGTTCAGAGAAGAAGGTGGACAGATTGAATTTTATCAAGAAGTATAAACACGGTTTCATCATTATCATATATGGTATTTTCTACATGGCCGGCTTCCGGTATTTGGAAAACCATATTCAGCATAACTACCATATTGTCCATGCCGTTCTGGATGATTATATTCCGTTTTGTGAATATTTTATTATCCCTTACCTATTATGGTTTCCGTTTCTGTTTGCCACTGTGGTTTATTTTATCTTTTTCAACCCGGATAAGCAGGAATACTATCAATATATCAAAAATTTGTGTATGGGCATGACTGTGTTTCTGGCAGTCTCTTACCTTTACCCCAACGGCCACCAGCTGCGGCCGGAAGTTTTCGCCCGGGATAATTTTTGTGTGGACCTGGTGAAAATACTCTACTCAACAGACACCTGCACCAACATACTGCCCAGCATCCATGTATTCAACTCTCTGGCTGCCTATATGGCGGTTTCCCAGTGTCAGGCTCTAAGAAAGCATACCTGGGTAAAAGCAGGAACTCTGTTTCTTGTAATCACCATCATTCTGTCAACAATGCTCTTGAAACAGCATTCCGTTGTGGACGTTATCCTGGGCTCTGCCATGGCAGGTATGGGGTATCTGTTCTTTTATCAGTACCCGGCCAGAAAATACGCCCGGCAGGTGCCTGCAAGATTTTCTTATAAGTAAGATAACAGTCCCAGGCGCGGCTGATTTACTGCCGCTGCCTGGGACTGTTAAAAGATACTTGAGTCAATTAAATCCGTAAAACTTCTGACAGATTTTATAAAGGGTTGTGGACATGCTTCTTCCCCCTTTTCCCGGCAGATTTACTGCGCCTCCCACAATTCCATGGCGCACGTTCTTGTAGAGGCTTTTATCCGTATCTTTCAAATATTTCCACAGCTCTGCCTTTTTCTCAAGGTTTTCTTCTTTCTTGGAGCGTATCAGCATCACACTGGATACTGCTGTTATGATTGTGAGATACCGCTCCATATATTTTCTCAGCTGTCTGGATTTCACCGGAGTATTTGCCATCACATCGATCATCCGCTTATTTACCCTAATCTGCTGGTCAATGCGCTGAATCATCACTGACTCATGAACCGACTGGTCTTCTCTCCCAATAAAATACCGATAAAAATTCACATCCAGATAATAAAGGGTGGACACATAGGGCAGGGGTTCGAACACAAACAGATTATCCACATAAAACGTATGCTCCGGCAGCTGCAGGCCGCATGCTTTTAACAATTCTGTCCTGTAGATTACTGAATGCATCAGTATATACTTTCCAGTGCGCATATGTCTCACCTGATTCCAGCCGAAGATTTCATTCTGGGGAAAACATTTCCTGTACTGCATAACCTTTTTGTGGGCCGCACCCTTCTTATCATAGACAAAATTGCTGATGAGCATATCCAGCGTCTGCGGGCCGCGGATTAATTCTTCCAGGGTGTTTAACACCATCTGATACGCTTCCGGGTTCAACCAGTCGTCGCTGTCCACCACCTTAAAATAGAGTCCCTGTGCATTAGCAAGCCCGGTATTCACCGCCTTTCCGTGCCCTCCGTTTTCCTGATGGATTGCCCGGACAATATTGGGATATTCTCTGGCGTAGGCATCGGCGATTGCCCCTGTATTGTCTGTAGAACCGTCATCCACAATGAGGATTTCCACATCTTCCCCTCCTGCTAACAGCGAGTCTACACATTTTTTCATATATTCCTGTGAATTATAGCAGGGCACCGTAATACTCAATATTTTCATAGCTTCCTCCTGTAATCGTCTCCATGATCATCCCCCTTTACAAATCCGGCAAAAGCGTCAAATGCCGAAGGTATCGCATATGTTCTCCGGATTTCTTCCTGTTCTGCAAATATCATTTTCCCCTGATGCCCATCTTCCAGCTGTTGTATCCGTATCTGATACCCCAGCATCCGCCATTCCACATGAGAAAAAATATGTCTCGCTTCCCCCAGGGATCGGATATAAAGCGGCACCAGTTTTTGGGACTGTACCCACTTCAGCGCCTCATCTTCCGTCAGGTGTGTCAATACGTTGGGAAGTTCATATAATCCCGCCAAAAGCCCTCTGGATGGACGTTTCCTAATGGCCGCACGGCTGCCATCCTGAATAACCAGAACTGTACGCTCCTCAATTCTGCGGGATTTACCTGTAGATTTTATGGGAAGGCTATCCACTGTCCCATGAAGCCCTGCCAGACAGATCTCTTTCAGCGGGCACTGGGAACATTTCGCCTGTCCGTTGGGGATACACACCAGCGCTCCCAGCTCCATAAGGGCCTGGTTATAATCTCCCGGACGTTCTTTTGGTATCATCTCCTGAATTTCCTGTTCTATACGGCGCCTCACAGACTGTTTTGCAATATCTTCCCTGCTCTCTGTCACACGGGACACCACCCGCAGTACATTTCCATCCACTGCCGGCACCGGAATCCCATAAGCAATAGAGGCAATAGCACCCGCTGTATAATTTCCAATTCCCGCAAGTCCTCTCAGCGCCTCATAGTCTGCCGGAAGAAGCCCCTGGTAATGCTCCATCACCTGCCTGGCAGCTTTCTGCATATTGCGCACCCGGTTGTAATAGCCCAGCCCCTCCCACAATTTCATCAGCTTCTCCTGAGGGCACTGCGCCAGCGCCTCCACTGTGGGCAGTTCCGATAAAAATCTTGCAAAATAAGGCTTCACCGCCTCCACCCGGGTCTGCTGGCACATGATCTCTGACACCCAGATCTCATAGGGGTTTTTATTTTCCCGCCAGGGCAGAGAGCGTTTATTCTCATCGTACCAGTCCAGCAGCGGTTTCTCCACTTCCTGTAACAGACTCAATTTTTTATCCTCGCTTTTTCCACTGTTTCTTATGATACCGGCCGCACAGTGAACAGTATCATCCTTATTTTAGTACGTGTTTCACAGAAAATCAACAGTTGCTTTTCCCCTGTGCTTCATTTAAAATGAAATTCAGAAAACAAAGGAGAATTTAGACATGGACAGTATCATATTTGATGTAGACGGCACACTCTGGGATTCCACAGAAATTGTGGCTGAGGCCTGGACGAAAGCAGTCCGCCGTCTGTACGACCCCCAGATGACCATCACCGCCCCCCAGCTGCGCGGCCTGTTCGGCAGACTGCTGCCGGATATTGCTGCCAGCCTGTTTCCCAGAGAGACAACGGCACGTCAAATGGAGTTGATTGATTTGTGCTGTGAAGAAGAACACAGGGTGCTCTTGGAGACACCCCAGCCGCCCATTTATCCCCATCTGGAGAGTACCTTACAGATTTTATCTGAGAAATACCGGTTATTTATTGTGAGCAACTGCCAGGCTGGATATATTGAGGTATTCTTAAAATGCACCGGGTTTTCACGCTATTTCCAGGGACACCTGTGCCCGGGGGACACGGGAAAGCCCAAGGGAGAAAATATTCTGGAAATCATCCGCCGCTTTGATTTGAAATCCCCTGTATATGTGGGGGATACCGCTGGAGACTTCCAGGCTTCCAGGCAAGCGGGCATTCCCTTTGTGCACGCCGCCTATGGCTATGGGCAGACAGATGGGCCAGACTATACCATTTCCCAGTTCTCAGACCTGGCTGGTATTTTTTGAATAAAAAATCTGCAGGAATGAAACCTTTCCATTCCTGCAGATTTTTACAATCAATTAAACACCACAATAGGTGTCTCTGTATCAATAATCTCATACAGCTCTGCCGCCTTGCTCACAGGAAGGTTGATACAGCCATGGGAACCATTATACGTATAGACATCCCCCCCAAAGCTGGCCTGCCAGTTGGCGTCGTGGAATCCAACCCCGCCGTTAAAGGGCATCCAGTACTGCACCGGAGTCTCATACTCGTATTCTCCGTTTTCCTGTTTTTCCCCTCTCAAAATCTCATCCAATTTCTTATAATACAAATGACATACTCCTGTGGGCGTGGCCTTATCGGGAGTGGGTTTCCCGGACACAATCTCAGATTCAAAGATTAACATTCCTTCTCTGTAATAATACATATGCTGGCTGGTCAAGTCCACTTCGATATAAGTTTTGCCGATATCATCAGGGCCCGCCTGCAGAGCAGTACTCACATAATTGGGTTCCCTGGACACAACCTGCCCGCTTCTGATTTCTTCCAGCAGCTGTACCGCCTCCGCATACTGGTCAATCTGCCATCCGTAATTTCCCCCGGCCACATTGATCGTACGGCCTGATGTGGTGGTAAACGGCCTGCTGGCGCCTAATGTATCATGGCGTGCTGCCAGATCTGCCACATAAGCATACACATTTCCTTCCAGCACGGATTCGTCAATCTCTGTACCTGCTCCCTCTCCGGCAGTAATCCAATTGCGGATCACATCGCCGTTTAAAACTTCCGTCTGATCCCCAAATGTATAGGTGATACTGGCCTTCGCGTAGCTGTTTAAATGCTCCAGTTCCTGTACCAGCTGTTCATTATCCTTCAGCACAGCTGCTGTCTGGTACACATCTTCTTTCTCCAGATCCACACTTGATAAACTTTCCTCCACGCATCTGCATAGGATTTCCAGTGTCTTCTCTGCGTCTACTGCAGTTCCCACCGTCTCTGGTACGATTACAAACTGATTTTCCTGGTATTCCAGGTGCGCATCCACTGGGGCTGTCTGTCTGTCCGGCTGCATAAAGTCTAATTGATTCATCTGCTCCCGGACCTTCTCCCTGTTGTAGGAAATACTCTCCCCCACTGTATAACTCCGCTCGGAGAAGAAGGAATTCACCCAGCTCATGGGTTTTTGCTGAGCCATTACTTTCTCCACACCGTCATAGGGCTGATATTTATACTCAATGGACTCTGCTGTGATCACCTGAGGCTCCGCCTCTCTGGCATACACAGTCAGGGAATAATCTTCCACTCTTCTGCGGATTTTCTCCTCAGCCTCTTCCGCCGTCATACCGGAACAGTCAATGTGGTTGATATTTGTCCCTGGCAGAAATTTATCCTGATAATAGTTTCCCACACCGGCGTACACACCTACTGTGCCTGCCAGCAGAACACCGATTACAATAGCCGCCGCTGCCAGTCCCTTCCTGCTCTTTCTCTCCGGCGGAACTTCTATATTCAGGTACTCCGAACGGCGTTTCCGCTGTTTGGGTTTCTTCCCATTCTGCCCTCTGCCGTTGTCATCTGCTGTCCGCCTCCGGGGTTCTTCCGGCACTTTTTCTTTCTCCTGCCCCTTTTTAGTTTCTTCTTTTACTGGCTGCTCCTGTGCCTGCCTGCTGCTTTCGAGGGCTTTTTCAGGTTCCTGCTCCTGTGCCCTTTTTTCAGACTTTCCAGATGTTTCCTCCTGCTGCTCATGGTTAACATAAGTTTCGTCCAATCGTATGCCTTTTGCCCGGGCCACCTTAACAGTCCCTGCAGTCTTTGCTCTTGGCATTTTTTCCGCCAGACTGATATGATCAATGGGCTCATCTCCCAATGTATCAGATACAATCTTCTGCATGGCCCGCTCAATCTTACTTTCGAAACTTTCTCCTGATTTATTTTCACTTTTATCTTTTTCTGCCGCGGCTGCTGCCTGTAACTGAGCCAGGGCTTTCTTTACTTCCTGGGCCGGCAGTTCCACCGTTTCATGGATATTGGCACTGCTGTCCACAGTTTTTTCTTTTTTGGACGTTGCTTTCTTACCGCTCATGAATTTTGAACTTCTCCTTAACCATTCACATACACCGAAACAACCACCAGCTTATACTGGTGGTTTGAACTCATAAGTTTCTGTAGTGGATTTATTATAACACACTTCTCAGCAAATGTACCCCTTATTTAACCCCATCGGCAAAATTTAAAACAAATGTCACACTTTATGGAAATTCCTTAACGTTATCTTCACAAGGACCATGTTTTTACGAGTCTGATTCTTCTTCACTCTCCTTCTCCCGCATATCCTCCAGACTATAGTTCAGAGCCTCTGCACTGGAGGCGGCCACAGTGTAAACCACCTGTTCCTCTCCCTCCACCTGCAGATAGTATTCCTCACCTGTGAGATTCCCGATTTTTACTGTAGTCTTTGTTCCATCCTCCTCATTCAATGTGACTATATATGCCGGCTTCTTCAGGCCGTAATCTTCCAGGGCATCAATATCCTCCAGTTTCCTGGATGCTGTAAGACTGGAAAAGGTATTGGCTATCCGGTCAGGATATGTCTGGTCCAGATCGGCCTTTTTGTCTTCTGTACATATCCATTTATCCTTTTTCTTTTTAAAGTGCAGTTTTTCCTGTTCCAGTGTCTGGTAGGAAAAAGACTGGATTTCTCCCAGATCTGTCACTTTTATCACACTTTTCTCCTGAGCGGCCTGTTCTTCCTTTGCGGCTTTCTTATTTTGAAATACAAGGATTCCATACCCTGCTGCCAGCACTGCCAGAAGAACAGCCAAAATTACTATCTGTCTTTTCTTCATATCTGCCGCCTATGCCTTTCTCCGCCGCATCCAGGTTACGAAGCCCACACCCAGAACCACTAATGGAATTCCAAAAATCACCAGCAGGCTAAACAGCCCCGGATACTGTACGGTATTGTAAGCAACTTCCAGACTCTTTGGCTCAATGGATACAGCAGTATCTTCTCCAAAATTGGCTCCCACCGCATTCATAAACAGTGTAAGGTTCTCCAGCGTGGTGAAGGTATCTGTCACATTGGCATCAATCATGGTGTTGGTACCCATCACCGTAAGCCTGCTCTTTTGTTCTTCTGCATCCTGGCCGGAATCGTCTGTTTCTTTTTCTTTGTCGTCTTCTTCTGTCTGATTGCCGGAAACACTATTAGAAGATATGCTCTCCTCTGCCACCGCACCCAGCACATAAGTTCCCTGCTGCTCATCCTGTTCGTCTACCACCAGAACTCCAGAAGAAGAAGTACTCATGAAAGGTGTTGTGGTAATGGTATCTCTCTTTGGATCTGTCTGATTGAATCCCTGAGAATTAATCAACAGCACCATCTCTGAGGACATTCCGCCGGACAGCTCCTCACCCAGAGACAGCGCCGGGAAAATGTAAAAGGGATTCTGCTGATAACTCCGCTCCATATCCGCAATATAGCCAGAGGCTTTTTCCAGACCGTATTCCTGGAAAACCGCATTCAGATTCGGGGTATCTTCCCCGGCTTCTGCCGGCAGAAGAACCATGACTCTGCCCCCCTGGTGGAGATAATCCAAGATTCCCTGCTGTTCATCTTCCGTCACATCTGACACCGCGCCATTAATGAGAAACAGCTCACAATCATCCGGAATCTGCGGGTTCATCAGCAGATTCCACTCTGCCATAGTATAATTGGCCTTTTCCATCAAATCCTGCACAGAGGATGAAAATTCTGTCTCTCCGTGGCCTGTGGAATAATACACCTGTTTGCTCCTACTGCTGGTAACATAATTCACCGCAGCTGTCAGCTGTCCTTCCCCGTCAAAGGCCGTCTCCTGCATGGAACCTGTTGTGTAATAGGACATCTGGTCATAGGTGATAATATCCCCGAATGAAACCACCCGCTGCCTGTCAGTGTCTTTGCAGGCCACAACCAAAGTATCCGCCTGGGTCTCATACTCAGTCAGAGCCGAGGGATGCAGAACAGGGTCGATCCACTCCAGAGAAATGTCTGAAGAAAGCCCTGCATACCTCTCCACAAAATTACGGATTCTCTGGTCCACCTTATCTTTTTCCGCCAGGACAGTGATGGACACAGGATGTTCCAGTTCTCTGATCAGTTCCCGGCTGGTTTCCGAAATTTCATAAATTTTCGTGTCACTTAAATCAATATTGCGTATTGTCTCCGGAAGCTGTCCCACAATCAGATTGGCCACAATCACAATGGCTGTTACCAGCGCAATGGCTCCCAGACTGTACGCCCCGTATCTGGAAGTCATACTGTGGAATATATCTTTTAATTTTACTTTCATGTCTGCCTGCTCCTCCTAACTCCACCGTCTTCTCTGAATAATCTGTATGGTCAAAAACACAAACAGCGCAATGGCAGATATCCCCAGAAACAGACTGCCAAAATCCAGAAGATGATTATTCAGCACACTGTTAAATCCATTGGAAAGTGACAGCTTTCCCATCACGTCTGACAACAGGCCTTCCAGCCAGGACGGACGCAGAAAGTAAACAGCCGCCCCTGCTGCTGCCCCAAGAACCTCCAGAACAGCTCCCAGAATCCAATTTTTCGTCATCTGATACACCGCAAATGCCAGAAGAGTCCAGAGCAGCAGCACACCTGCCAGATTGCCGCCTGCAGAGGAAGGCAGGAAATCCATCAGCCCGTTCCACAGATACAGCACCAGCAGAACTCCAAACGTGCTAATCGCCGCTATGATCTGGCTCTCTGTGAGAGACGACAGAAACATTCCCACAGCAATATAGACACATCCCAGCAGGAAATAAGCCAGAATCGCGCAGTAATCCACTTTAAAATATGCATTCCCCGAAGCTTTAATCACCAGAGGGAATAAGCAGAAAATCAAATTGGGAACGGCGAAAATACTCACCATAGCCAGGTATTTCCCCCACACAATCTGCCCTAATGTGACCGGAGCCGTGAGCAGAAGCTGGTCAGTCTTGCTGCGCCTCTCCTCCGAAAAACTCTTCATAGTCAAAACAGGAATGGCAATCAATAAGATGAACAATCCCCCTGAGAGAGCATAAGAAAAATACGGATAGCCCATGTTCAGATTGTACACCATAAAATAGATCCCAACAAAAGCCGTTAAAAAGGCAATAAACACATAGCCGATCATGGAATAGAAATACGACCTAAGCTCTCTTTTATAAATCCCCGTCATGGTCTGTGTCCTCCTTATTCTCCGAAATTTCCCCTGAAGAGGCTGTTACCTCCTGCACATCCCCGCCATTGTCCTGAGTCAATTCAAGGAATACATCCTCCAGCGTTGCCTTTGACATCTGCATGCGCAAAATGGGACAATGGCTTTCGGCAAATGCGTAAAACACCTGCTCACGGATGTCACGATGGCCTGCTGTCTGAATGTGCACGCCGGTCATTTTGTCTTTCTGTTCTTCGTATTTTACTTCTTCCACATAGGGGATCTGGCTTAATATATCCTCTGCCTGGCGGCGGGAGCCTTTCACTTCCAGCTCCAGTGTCTCCTCCCCTTTCATCAGACGTTCCAGGTGGTCCGGAGTATCGCTGGCAACCAGCTTCCCCCTTGATATGATCATAATATAATCACAGACCTCCCGCACCTCTGCCAGAATATGGGAACTCAGGATTACCGTATGGTCTTTCGCCAATTCCCGGATCAACTGGCGGATTTCTATAATCTGCATGGGGTCCAGGCCCACCGTGGGCTCATCCAGTATAATAATCTCGGGAAATCCTAAAACTGCCTGTGCCAGCCCCACCCGCTGTTTGTACCCTTTCGATAGATTGCGGATGAGACGGTTCTGCACATCTGTAAGTTTTACCAGCTCCATCACCTGGTCCACCTGGGAGCCAATCTCCGCCCGCTTCACTTTTTTCAGCTCTGCGGCGAATGCCAGGTATTCTTTCACTGTCATATCTGTGTAGAGAGGCGGGATCTCCGGCAGATAGCCGATGTATTTCTTGGCTTCTTCCGGTTCTTTCAGCATATTTCGGCCGTTGACAATCACTTCCCCCTCTGTCGCGCCCAGATATCCGGTCATAATGTTCATGGTCGTGGATTTCCCTGCCCCGTTGGGACCCAGAAAACCGTAGATTTTCCCTTTTTCCACCACAAAACTCAGGTGATCCACAGCCAGATGGCTGCCGTATTTTTTCACCAGATTTCTGACTTCAATCAATCCTCCATACCTCCTAATATAATATGCAGATTTTATCATATTAGAAAAATGTGTTTATTCTGTGATTCTTCTGTGTGAAAACAGAGAAAAGGTGCAGAGCCCTTATGTTTTCCACAGGACTGTGCACCTTCTCCTTACGAACGGTCAGCCTTTTTCAGTTTCTCTGCAGGCCAACGGAGGCTGCTGGTATAATTTCCGCTCAATCTGTCTGCGTTTGCGCCGCAGAAGTTTAAGAGTTTCCTCTGCATTTTCACTTTCTGCCACAACCTCAATATCTTCCAGAAGCGATAACTGGTCGAACAAAATACCGTTGTATTCTTTTTCATTTATTGGCATGTTCCACCTCCTCTGCCGTTTTTACGTTTTATACGGGAGACAATGCCGCTTTTCCCACGGATCTCCTCCAGAGCTTCTCTGTATATTTTTGACACCGCCCCTGGATTTCTGTGCAGCATGCGCAGAGAGCGCACATACCGTCTGCTTTTTACCATGCCCGCCTTCTCCTGCTGCACCTTCAGAATTTCCTGGAATCCGCCCATTTCTTCACTCAATCTGGCAATCTCTTCTTTGAGCCCCTGAGCTGTCTCTGCGGATTTCTTTTTTGCCCGTTCCAGATAAACATTGATTGTCTCAGACAATTCCGGAGCCCATTTTTCTACCGATAAATATTCATCGGCCTTTTTCCACAGTTCTCCAGCCTTTTTCCTGCCTTCCTGCACCAATGACAGCAATGATTACATCCATGCGTTTCTGAATTCGTCTCAGCTCCTGGCTGCTCTCTGTAAGTTTTTCAATCATTTCCCGCAAATCCATGGCTTCATTGAAGGACTGGGTGGCGTCTGCGGCAAACATAACCGTGATAAAAAAGGCCAGAATCTCCGCCGTTCCCAGTTCCATTCCCAGCACCAGCCGCTCCACAGGCATATGAATCACATGAATCAGCAGCACCGAGAAAGCCCCCCAGGCCAGAGACGATATCAGACAGATGTAGCCGTGGAGATTCATGGGCTTTTCTGAATAATCCCAATAACGGACTTTAAAGAGTTTTTCCATTGCCGCCCCGGTCACATACTCCAGCACCGTTGCCGCTGCCATCCCCAGAAAATATACCAGCACCAGGTGCTCCCGCACAGGAATCACCACCAGCAATACGGTTACCGCGCCGAATCCGTAGATGGGAATCAGCGGCCCGTGGAGGAATCCTCGGTTTACCCATTTTCGTTTTTTCACTGACACATAACAGGATTCCCATATCCAGCCAAAAAAGCAGTAGATAAAAAAGAAGAGAAGCCACTGTGCCAAATAATAATCGTACATTCTTATCTATTTTCTACATCCATAATCAAGTCTACCCTGCGCTGATGTCTTCCACCTTCAAATTCTGTGTTCAGCCAGGTTTCCACAAGCATTTTTGCCAGTTCCATGCCCACAATACGCGCCCCAAATGCAAGTACATTGGCGTCGTTGTGGAGTCTGGACAGACGGGCGGTGGCAGGTTCGCTGCAGACTACAGCCCGGATGCCGTGTACCTTATTTGCCGCCAGAGAAATGCCCACACCGGTGCCGCAGATTAAGATTCCCCTATCCACTTCTCCGGCCGCCACGGCGCGGGCCACTTTTTCTCCGTACACCGGGTAGTCACAGCTGGCTTTTTCATCTGTGCCATAATTCACAACCTGATGGCCCATGGACTCCAAAAATTCTATGATTTCCTGTTTCATCTCCACGCCTGCGTGGTCATTTCCAATTCCGATTTTCATAATGTCCTCCTCTAAATTGAACTATTCAAATATGCTTCCTGTTCCGGTGTCAGTACATCGATGGATTTGCCAAGAAAATCCAGTTTGCGCATGGCCACATCCCGGTCCACTTCCTCCGGCACATCAATGAGCCTCTGGTTCAGCTGTCCCTGATGTTCCACTAGGTATTTTGCAGACAGTGCCTGGATAGCAAAACTCATATCCATTATTTCCGCTGGGTGTCCGTCTCCCGCAGCCAGGTTCACCAGCCTTCCCTCTGCCAATACGCACAGCCAGTGTCCGTTCCCCATCTGGTAACCCATGATGTTATTGCGCATCTCCCGCTTGTCTACTGCAATCTCCCGCAGTCTGGCCATATCGATCTCACAGTCAAAGTGTCCTGCATTACACAGGATGGCCCCGTCTTTCATCTGGGCAAAGTCTTCTTCATCAATTACCTTTTCGCATCCGGTAACAGTGATAAAGAAATCTCCCACTTTCGCGGCCTCTTTCATGGGCATCACGTCGAATCCGTCCATAACCGCCTCAATGGCTTTCACCGGGTCAATCTCTGTCACAATAACTCTGGCGCCCAGACCCTTGGCACGCATGGCTGTTCCTTTGCCGCACCAGCCATACCCGGCTACCACTACAATCTTCCCTGCCACAATCAGATTGGTGGTGCGGTTGATTCCGTCCCAGACTGACTGTCCCGTGCCGTAGCGGTTATCGAACAAATGTTTGCAGTCCGCATTGTTGACCATTACCATGGGGAACTGAAGCTGTCCTGCCGCATCCATGGCTTTCAGCCGGATAATTCCCGTGGTAGTCTCCTCGCAGCCTCCGATTACCTGGGGAATCAGCTCTGTAAATTCTGTATGCATCATATGAACCAGGTCCCCGCCGTCATCAATGATAATGTTGGGGCCAGGCTTTAATACACTGCGGATATGGGCATTGTATTCCTCCGGGGTGCTGTCATACCAGGCATGGACCTGAAGTCCTGCCTTCACCAGCGCAGCCGCCACATCGTCCTGTGTGGAGAGGGGATTGCTTCCGGTAATATACATCTGCGCGCCTCCCGCTGCCAGAACTTTACAAAGGTAAGCAGTCTTTGCTTCCAGATGTACTGACAGGGCAATCTTCTTCCCTGCAAAGGGTTTTGTCTGTGCAAATTCTTCCTCTAATGTCCGCAGAAGGTCGCAGTTTCTTTTCACCCACTGAATCTTCCGCTCTCCGGACTCTGCCAGCTGAATATCTCTGATTTCACTTTCCATAACATTCTCCTTTTTTATTTCATGTACTAATTTCCATAGTAAACAGCCATACACTCGTAAGCTGCAAGTGTGATGGTATCCTGGTTTTCCTCCCGGTTATAATTGGAAATCAACATCCTTCCATTTCTGCCTTTTAAGTCATCAGGACTCTCAAATACAACCTCCCGGTCGGTAAAATTGCAGACCGTGAGAAGTTTTTCTTCTCCATAAGTACGTATATAAGCGTATATCTCCTCACTCTCCGGAAGCAGCAGCTCATAATCTCCGTACACAATAATATCATACTGCCTGCGCAGGGCAATTAATTTCTGATAATAGCAAAACACCGAATCCGGCCTGCCCATCTGCTCTTTGGCATTAATCTCTTTATAGTTAGGATTCACGCCAATCCAGGGAGTCCCTGTGGTAAACCCGGCCTGCCCGCTGTCGTCCCACTGCATTGGGGTCCGGGCATTGTCACGCCCTTTATAACAAATGTATTGGAACATTTCATCCGGGGAAATGATGCCTTTTTCCGTAAATTCCTGGTAGGCATGGATACTTTCAATATCCCTGAATTCATCCAGTGAGGCAAAGGGATAATTGGTCATTCCCAGTTCCTCACCCTGGAAAATATAAGGCGTACCCTGAAGCATATGGAGACATGTACCCAGCATTTTCGCTGACACTTCCCGATACTCAGGGCTGTCATTTCCCATACGGGAGAGCATCCGGGGCTGGTCGTGATTACACCAATACAGACTGTTCCATGCCTTCCCGTAGAGCTGTGTCTGCCATTTACTCATGACAGCTTTCAGCTGGGACAGCTTAATTTTCTTCAGGTTCCACTTAAATGTCTCCCCGCCGTCCAAGTCCATATGCTCAAACTGGAAAACCATATTCAATTCATGGCCAGAGGAAGACGCATATTTTTTTGCCTCTTCCACCGTAACACCAGAGCATTCTCCCACCGTAATCAAATCGTATCTGGACAACACTTCCCGGTTCATTTCCTGCAGGAATTCATGTACCCTGGGACCGTTGGCGCAATAGGGACCGAAATCCCCATAGCCGCTTTTTCCCACTGGCCCGTCCGGAAGCCCCGGAACCTTCGATATGAGACTGATCACATCCATGCGGAAACCGTCAATGCCCTTATCACACCACCAGCGCATCATCTCAAACACTTTTTTTCTGACAGAATCATTCTCCCAGTTCAAATCTGGCTGTTTCTTAGAAAACAAATGAAGATAGTACTGTTCTGTCTTCTCATCATACTCCCAGGCGGAACCGCCGAAACAGGCCCCCCAGTTGTTGGGCGCTCCCCCGCTTTTTCCGTCTCTCCAGATATAAAAATCACGATATGGATTGTCTTTTGACCTGCGGCTTTCCACAAACCAAGGGTGTTCATCTGAAGTGTGATTTACCACCAGGTCCATCATAATTTTAATTCCCAGCGAATGGGCCTTTTCCAGCATACGGTCAAATGATTCCATAGTACCGAATTCACTCATAACCGCTTGATAATCACTGATATCGTATCCCATATCGTCATTGGGGGACTGGTAAACAGGACTCAGCCAGATTACATCAATCCCCAGTTCTTTTAAATACCACAGCTTCGACTCAATCCCGTCGAGATCACCGATTCCGTCCCCATTGCTGTCACAAAAACTCCGGGGGTAAATCTGATATACTACGCTTTTCTTCCACCACTGTTCCTGCATGTTTTCCTCACTATCCGCCAAAACCGGCTTATCTGTTTTACGCTTTCGTCATTTTCAGCCTTCGGCATATTCTGGAAACCTCTGCATACACCCGTTCCTCATCCATAGTGAGCACTTTCCCGTTCTCCATGGTGATCTTACCATCTATAATCACCAGTTCCACTTCTGAGCCGTTGGCAGAGTAGCACAGCCCTGCCAGCAGGTCATTTCCCGGCATCATGGAAGGTGTGTTCAGATTCAAAACCGCCAGATCTGCCTTTTTCCCCACTTGGATGGAACCCGTTTCTTTCTCCATCCCCAGTGCCTTCGCCCCCTGTATGGTGGCCATGCGGAAAATTTCCCGGGCGCTGACACAGTCTGCCTTCTGCCTGTTTCCTTTGTGAATCAGCGCCAGAAGATTCATCTCATGAAACATATTCAAAGCATTGTTGCTGGCCGCACCGTCTGTACCGATGCATACATTGATCCCTTTTGCCAGCATATCCGGCACAGGTGCAAATCCATTTCCCAGCTTCATATTGCTGGCCGGATTGGTGATCACGCTCACCTGGCATTTTTTCAAAATGTCCATATCCTCATCATCCACATGGACACAGTGGGCCGCGGCCGCCAGCCCCTCAAACAGACCTGCACGCTGGGCAAGAGCAATGGGGGAAACCCCATACTGTTTCCGGATATTTTCCACCTCGTTCACACTCTCCGATAGATGAATGTGTACTCCCATATGATTCCTGGCCGCCTCCTGGGCCACAATCTTCTGAAAATCCTCGTCACAGCTGTAGGGAGCATGGGGGCCCAGGAAAAATGTGAGTCTGGAGCATTCTCTCCAGGCTTCCTGTTCCTCATAGGCTTCCTTCAGGCGCACCTGCCCTGCCTCATCACTGCCGCTGCCCACCAGTCCCCGGGAAATTACTGCCCGCATACCGGACTCAGACACAGCCCTGGAAGTCTGATGGATGTGCATCTGCATATCAGAAAAACAGGTGGTGCCGGACTTCATCATCTCTAAAATGGCCAGACATGCGCCCCAGTACGCGTCTTCCGGCTCCAGCTTGTCCTCAATGGGTTCGATGTGCCCGAACAGCCAGTCCTCAAAAGTCAAGTCGTCTGCCACATTGCGCATAATTGCCATATAAGAATGGGTATGGGCGTTAATCAGTCCGGGAATAACCAGCCTGCCCTTCCCGTCAATCACCCGTTCTTCACAAAATCCTTTTGGCTCCTCCCCAATTCCCGCAATCCTATCATCCTGCAGGTAAATATCGGTCTGGCAGACCATATCCTGCCCGTCCTTGGGAAGCACAGCCTGAATATCTTTTAATACAATTCCCATAAATATTCCTCCTGGTAAAAGTTTCAGCAGATTTTATTGTATCACGGCGAAAGCGGAAACACAACATAGCCGGATGCAGACAATTCAAAGTTTTCCATCAGCCCATCTGTCACATATACCTGTTTTTTTTCATCCACAAAAATCCCTTCCGCATGATATTTTTCTAAAAGCTCTGCCCCTTTCTCCATTCCCAGGACGAAACAGGCAGTAGAAAGCCCGTCGCTGATAAGCCCGTCCTGACCCAGCACTGTTACTGAAATCAGCCCCGCATCTGCCGGATACCCCGTAAAGGGGTCCAGGATATGATGATACCGCCTTTCCTCCTGGATAAAATACTTTTCGTAGTCCCCGGAAGTGGATACATATGTTTCCCCCTCCAGATTGAGTATCCCCAGCAGTTCCTCCTGCCCTCCCCGTGGGTCACGCACTGCTACTTTCCAGGGAGATTGATCCGGCTTGCTGCCCAGGGTAAAGACACTGCCGCCCACTGCAACTACCGCCCCCTGAACCTGGGAATCTTTTTGCAGAAACTCTGCCGCCTCATCACAGCCAATGCCCTTTCCCACAGCCCCCAGATCAATGGCAGCTCCTTCTTCCAGCTCCACCTGAGGCGTACCGTCGTTACTGAGATGTATCTTCTCATAACCGCTTTCCTTCAAATACTGTTTGATTTTCTTCCTGCTGGGAACCTGAGGATTTTCTGCCTCCACATCCCACAGTCTGGTGAGCTGTCCCATAGTGGGATCAAAGGCACCTCCACTGTCCCGGGAAAGCTGCAGAGTTTCTTCCAGATATTCCATGGTTCTGCTGTTCACCGCTGCGGCGCCCTGCCCCGCCTGAAGATTTGCCTTTCCGATGTCCGAATCTTCCTCTCTCCAGGAAAGATACTTATCCTCTGTCTGTGTCAAAAGCTCCAAAACCGAAGAAGCAGGATTTTCACCTGTGGTATAAATAGTCTGTGTGACCAGCGTCCCCATGGCTGTGCTGCTTAAATTATAGGCTTCCGGCTCCCGGACAGATTCTCCTGAACATCCGCCTGCCATCACACCCATTACCAGGGAAAATACTAATATTGATAATTTTTTCTTCATAAAAATCCGTACTCCTCAAAAAAGCTCTATTGTCTTTTACCTGTACTTATGCTAAACTAACTCATAATTGAATTTTCAAACACGCTCCAGATCGTCAAAAATCCGTTTTCATTGATAAGATAATTGGCGGCCGGTCATCCAATATATTTGTAAGGAAAGGAGATTGACATGAAATTTTTGAAAGGTTTCCTATCTGATAAAAAAGCACTCTGCCTGACTTTGGCCGTACTGGCCGTTTTTTTTGCGGCAGCGGCAGCCATATGGATACAGGCTCGTTCTTCTTCCCAGGGGAAAACAGCAGCGATTTACCAAGACGGCCAGCTTCTGCGCCGCATCCCGCTCACCGATAAATCGGAAGAATCTATAAAGATTAAAAGCAGCAGCGGAGGTTATAACACCATCCAGACTGCCGGTGGAAAAATCGGCATCACCGCCGCCGACTGCCCTGACAAACTGTGCGTAAAGATGGGCATGATTTCGTCCACAGGCTGTCCCATCAGCTGTCTCCCCCATAAACTGGTTATACAAATCGAAGACGCAAAGGAGGAGTCCCCCATAGATGCCACCACAAGATAACCACACACAGAAAACCAATGTAAAAAAAATGACTCTGCTGGCCCTGTACACCACCATCGCCCTGACTATCTTCACCGTGGAATCTCTAATTCCCCCGCCGATACCGCTGCCTGGCGTCAAACTGGGGCTTTCTAACATTGTCACCTTGTGGCTTTTGATGCACACGAAGGCCCGGGACGCCCTGCTGGTGCTGTTGGCGCGGATTGTTCTGTCTTCCTTTTTTGCAGGGCAGATGATTTCCCTGATGTACAGCCTGGCGGGGGGAATTCTCTGCTTTCTGATGATGGCCCTGCTCTTTCGCCTTCTGGGAAATCAATATGTGGTTTTTATCAGCATATTCGGCGCCCTGTTCCACAACCTGGGACAAATCACTGCTGCCATTGCCATCACCCAGCTCCCGTCCATGCTGGCCTACCTTCCGGCTCTGGCCATCAGCGGCATTGTCACCGGAACGTTTACCGGGTTGTGTGCTTTCTATCTGAAACGTCATCTGCCGCCCCGGACTGCCTGGCCGTTATAAAGAACTGTTTTAGAATCCCCCGTACTGCTGTAAAAAAGAAAAAACAGTCCCATAGTAAGCATCCGGGTCTGTATAATTTGACAGCCCATGGCCTGCCCCGGGAACTGTCAGCAGTTCTTTCGGCCCTCCTGCCTGTTCATACAATTCATAGACCATAGATAACGGCACAAAATCGTCTGCCTCTCCATGAATAAACAAGGTGGGGAGGCTGCTTTTTTTCACCTGTTCCAGTGCCGAAGCAGTCAGAAGGCTGTAGCCTCCCCGCAGCTGGAATATGATATTTGTCTCATACAAAATGGGAAACGGCCCGGTTCCATACCAATCTTTCAGCTTCTGGCTGAAAATATCCCAGACACTGGTATAAGCACAGTCGGATACCACTGCTTTCACCTGTTTGGGAAGATCTTCCCCGGCTGTCATCAGAGCCGCCGCCCCGCCCATAGACTGGCCATGCAGAACGATCTCCGCCTGGCTGTCTCGGGAAAGAATATACTCAATCCACTGTATCAAATCCAGCCGGTCCGTCCATCCCATACCTATAAAATCCCCCTGGCTTTCCCCATGGCAGCGCAGATCCGGTGAGAGCACCCACCAGCCTCTGGTTCCATATTCCGCGCCTATGTACTCCATCTCCTCTTTCTTCCCGGTATAACCATAACCGTGAAGAAGCAATGCCCAGCGGTGCTGTTTCTTACTGCCGGAATAGACGCTGGCCTGCAGCTGATATCCATCTTCAGAAACCAGAGATACTGGCTCCGTCTCCACTTCAGCCAGCCAGACTTCTTTTTTCTCATAGGCCTTCAGCATATTTTCCTGGGTCTGGTCATCCACCACATAAGAAGCCTCCACATCCGCCTCCACACTGGCATAGGCATCGTTATCCCAGATACTCTCCTTGGGCCTGCACAATGCCATATCGATCAAAACATTACTTACCCAGCAGGAAGCCGCTGCTGCTGCCAGACACAGACCGGCCAGGAGGAGTAACATAGCTTTTTTCCATTTCATCTTTCTGTGCTTTTTCATCCTATCTGTTCTCCACCGCGTTTGTAACAAAAGATGGTTCTATTATAAAATGCCATCTATGTAAAAGCAACCATTTCCCAAATGAAAATGATACCAATTACGTGGAGCCGGATATCTTCGTCATCTGCGGCCCTGGCAAATTAAATGATAAAAGATGCACAGGGCCGCCTGACTGGGTAATTGAAGTTATTCATTCACAATCTTATAATACATTCTTGCCGTCAAAATATAAATAGCTGCATACACCAGTGCAAAACACCCAATTGCAGCCAGTGTACAAGTCACAAACAGCCCAGTATTATACAAGCTAAACATCTTCATAATCCGCCGCACCAGAGGAAAGGCAAATCCAATATGCATAACAGCAGTCAGAAGCGGAAGAAAGAAAACCATAAGGATCTGGCTGCTGATGGTTCTGGCCACTTCTCTCTTGCTCATACCCACCTTCTGCATAATTTCAAATTTTTGACGGTCATCGTACCCCTCGGAAATCTGTTTATAATAGATAATCAAAGCCGTAGCCATCAGAAACAGCAGCCCCAGGAGAATCCCCAGGAAAAACAAACTCCCATACAGACTGTAAAAAGATGCCCGGTTGAGCTGTCTGCCATCCACATACACATAAGCCAAATCGGAAACCGCCCCGTTCATCCGGATTCCCAGCTGATTTTCTGCATCCTCAAACTTTTCTGAACTGCCGGATAAATTATATGACTTCTGATATGTGAGCATTTCCTCTTTGGTTGTCTCTCTCTGGATGCTTTTTACTGTCTCCACGCTGTCCATGATCAGGTAATACGTTTTAATCATGGGCTCAGACACCTTGCTCTCTGCAAATAATTCCGGCAGCTCCTCTGCAACTTTCCATTCTCTGCCTGCCAAAGACACTTTTTTCCTTCCATCCATGCCTTTTTTGTTGACAAAAAACAGGATCTGATCCGGGTCCAGGCTCCGTTCTTCTCCCGTGGCAGCATTATAATCTTCCAGCGGAACCAATACCACCCCTGCCATCTGGTCTTCCTCTGCAAGAACCTGCCCCATTTCTTCTGACACAATGTCCATTTGTTCTCCCTGAACCACTGCTGCAAAATTGGCAGTTCTCCAGCTCACAGGATCCTTCATCTGAAGGTTTTCTTCGTCCAGCAGCTGCTTTTCTATTTCCTGAAGCCGGGCCCATTGTTTTTCATCAATATCATAAGCAGATATGGACACTTCTTTTGGATATCTTCCCTTCAGAATCTCCTCCCGTCCAATGTACAGACACACTGTAGTTGCAGTCATCAGCAGGACTCCAGTGGACAAAATGCAGATATTCGCCAGCCCTGCGGCATTTTGTTTCATACGGTAGATCATGCCGGATACCGCTGTAAAATGGCTGGTCTGGTAATAAAACTTTTTACATTTCTGTAATAATTTCAATACTGCCACACTAACTGCTATAAACAGACAGTATGTGCCCGCCATCACCAGCAGTACTGCAATTAAAAAATTTCCCAGAGCGTCCAAGATGGATGTGGTGGTGACGGCAATCCAGTATCCCACTCCCAGACATACTACCCCCGCTGCCGCCAGCAGCCATCTGGTTTTCGGCTCTTTCTCACCCACACTGCTGCCCTTTAGAAGCTCTGCCGGACTGGCCATGTGGACCTGGCGCAGATTATTGAGACAGGACAGAAGAAAAATCACTGCAAAAAGAGCCCCTGTCATGCAGACAGATTCCACTGGCACATAAAACCCCAGCTGCACTGGAAGACACAGCAGCTTCAGCAGTACCAGAAAGATCAGCTTGCTCCCCAGTATCCCCAGCAGAATGCCTCCCGTCAGACTGCATACAGCATTAATCAGTGTCTCCCACATCAGCACCCAGCCGATATGCCTTTTCTCCATACCCAGAATATTATATAACCCCAGCTCCTTTTGCCGGCGTTTCGTGAGAAAACTGTTGGTATATATAAGAAAAATAAAAGAAAAAATGGCGATGACGCATGTGCCCATATTCAGGATGAGCACCAGATTCCCGCCTTCCGGAACCTGTTCCATTCCTGGATTGTGAGCGAGAAAACTCATAAAATAAAACATCGTCACGGAACAGATGCAGGTGAGCAGATAGGGAAGACAGGTCTTACGGTTTTTCTTCAGATTCTGCAGCGCCAGGTTCAGATAAAGTCCTTTATTCATAATGCTCACCACCTGTCGCCAATATGGTCTGGGTATCGGAAATCATCGTGTACATTTCCTCGTTTTTCCTGTGCCCACGGTAAATCTGATGGAACACTTCCCCATCTTTAATAAATAAAACACGTTTCGCCCGGCTGGCCGCCATAACGCTGTGAGTCACCATTAAAATAGTCTGTCCCTTATGGTTAATGTCCTGGAACACAGACAGCAGATCCCCCGCCGCCCGGGAGTCCAAAGCTCCGGTGGGCTCATCTGCCAAAAGCAGCTGGGGCCCAGTGATCAGCGCCCGCGCCACTGCCGCCCGCTGTTTCTGGCCTCCGGATACTTCATAAGGAAATTTTCCCAGTATTTCGTGGATTCTCAGCTGCTGGGCCAGGGGATGCAGCTTGCTTTTCATCGTCTGATAAGACTCCCCGGCCAGCACCAGCGGCAGAAAAATATTGTCTTGAATATTAAACGTATCCAGCAGATTAAAATCCTGAAAGACAAATCCCAGATTCTTTCTCCGGTATGCCGCAAGGTCCTTTTCTTTAATCAGCGATAAACTTTTTCCGTTTAGCAGCACCTTGCCCCTGGTGGGTTTATCCAATGCAGCCAGAATATTCAGCAGCGTAGTCTTACCGGAACCGCTCTCTCCCATAATGGCCACATAATCACCCTCGTCCACCTGAAAACTCACATCCGCGAGAGCCTGCACCTGATTTCCGCCGAAACGGGTGGTATAAATCTTCTGTACATGTTCTACTTCCAACAATGACATGTTTGATTCCTCCTAATCATTCACTTGTTGGGTACAGTATAACAAAGGAGACGGCCTGCTGCCTTAACTATGGCTTACAAATCCTCATAGATGTCTTACAGTTTTGTAAGGAACTATTATAAAAAATTCACCCTGCAAACTTCCCAATAAATTCCTTCACCCTGGCATTGGGCGCCGTGAAGATTTCTTCCGGCGTTCCCTGCTGCTGGATCACCCCCTGCTCCATAAAAATAATCCGGTCGGACAATTCTCTTGCAAACTGCATCTCATGGGTGACAATGATCATCGTCATGTGCTGCCGGGCCAAGTCCCGGATTACCTTCAGCACCTCCCCGGTCAGTTCCGGGTCCAGTGCGGAAGTGGGTTCATCAAAGAATAAAATCTGGGGCTGCAGTGCCAAAGCCCTGGCTATAGATACCCTCTGCTGCTGTCCCCCTGACAGCTGATAGGGATACACGTCCATCTTATCTTCCAGTCCCAGCTGGCGAAGCAGTTCCACTGCCCGTTCCTTCGCTTCCCGTTTTGGGACTTTATCCACACTCACCGGCGCGTCAATCACATTTTTCAGCACTGTATAATGGGGAAACAAATTAAAATTCTGAAATACCAGCCCAAAGTATTTACGAATTCGTTTCAGCTCCAGTTTAGATACGTAGACAGACTTTCCGTCTTTCTCACAGGCCGCTGGCTCTCCCAGATAAATCAAATCCCCTGCGTCCATCCGCTCCAGCATTGTGGCACAGCGCAAAAGAGTGGATTTCCCGGAACCGGAAGGCCCGATGACAGACACCACCTCCCCTTTTTTCACTGACAGGGAAATATCTTTTAATACAACCAGATCACCAAAAACTTTTTTCATGTGATTGATTTCCAATACTTTATCTTGTGCACCATCACTCATTGTACTTAAAATCTCCTCCCGCGTTTTTGCTATCTATAATAATTCAAACGCTTTTCCACATACTCCATGATAAAAGCCACCAGCAGATTAAATATGTAGTAAAAAAGCCCTGCCGCCATCAATGGCAGAATAGACGTTTCCTTGGCCGCAATCTGCTTCGCAGCAGTAAACATCTCCACCTCTGTCAAGACAAAGGCCAGAGACGTATCTTTTACCAAAGTAATCATCTCATTGGTCACAGGGGGCAGAATCCGTTTAATCACCTGGGGCAGAATAATTTTTACAAAAGTCTGCGCCTTGCTGTAACCCAGCACCTCTGCAGCTTCATACTGCCCCTTTGGCATAGATTCAATGCCGGACCGGTAGATCTCCGCAAAATAAGCGGCATAATTCAGCACAAAGGACAAAATCACCGCCACAAACCGGTATCCCGGCGGAATTCTCATGCCGAACACATAGTAAGGCGCAAAATATACCACAATCATCTGGAGCATCAGCGGCGTCCCGCGCATGACAGAAATATAAAACTTGGCAATTCCCCTGACCGGCCCTCTGCCTGACATTCTTCCAAAAGAAAAAATCAGTCCCAGCGGCAGAGAAAACAGCAGCGTCAGAAGAAAAATAGATACGGTTTTCACCATTCCGCTGCCTAAAAGCTGCAGCATTGTTGTCGTATTCATACTACACTTCCTATCCCTTCTCGAATATTTGCATAAAAAAAGCTCAGACACGCTCTAAACCACAAAACTGAAAAAGGGACGGATTTTTCCATCCCTTTCTCAGTTTCATTGAGACTCTTTCCTATCTCTTATTTTCCCAGGCAGACAGCGTCTGTCAGACCATAATCTGCATACTTCTCAGCTATTTCCATGAATGTGCCGTCGTCCACCATCTGCATCAAGGTACTTTCCACCAGATCCTTCAGCTCATCGTTTCCTTTCAAAAAGCCGATGGCATACTGCTCGGTTGCCAGGTATTCCTGGTCATTATCCCCGGTCAGAATGGTGTATCCTTCTCTCTGGCTGATCTGATAATTGGCCACACCGATATCCATGGCCAATGCATCAATAGAACCTGCCTCCAGTTCCATAAACGCCGTATTATAATCTGCAAACTGGTTCAGCGCCGCAAATGAAGCTGCCAGGTCCAGATTCTCCTGGCTCTCCTCGTCTTCTAATGCCGCCAGCGCAGAGGAATCTGCCTGCACACCCACAGTCTTTCCGGCCAGGTCGGCCTTTGTGGAAATTCCGGAATCCTCAGCGACTACAAATACCTGGCTGTTGTCCACATAAGGTACAGACCATGTGTATTCATCTTCCCGTCCGTTCATAGTAAAACCATTCCAAATACAGTCGATGGACCCGGAAGATAATTCCATATCCTTAGTATCCCAGTTAATGGGCTGCTTCACCAGTTCCCACCCCTGGCGCTTGCAGACCTCTGCAGCCAAATCCAGGTCGAATCCCACATACTCGCCGTCCTCATCCATATATCCATACGGAGGAAACTCTGCGTCAAAGCCCACCGTCAGGGTTGTCCTTTCTCCGTCTGCGGTATCCGCCGCTTCATCTGTGCTTTCTGTATCCTCCGCCTCCTGTGTCTCAGCCGGTGCTGTTGTGGGCTCTGCTTCTTTCTTAGAATCTCCCCCGCAGGCAGTCAGGCCAAACACCATCATGCCCGCCACGGCCAATGCCAGTGCCTTTTTCATGATCCTTCTTCCTCCACTTTCTAAAACATATTTTCTATGGTGTGGTTGTACTGATTTATCAATTTACTATGATAAAACATAAAACCAATCAATAAGGATATCCTACCATGGGTTTTGGGCATTGTCAATCTCTAAATGGACAAATCCTGCGCCTCTTTCTTTATTTGGCATAAATACAAATCTTCGCACCCTTTTCCACGTTTTGCAAAATCTGAATCATTTTCTGTTTACTGACCGAAATACACCCTTCCGTATAATTAAAAACTCCTTTACAGTGGAGGAAAATAGCGGAACCTTTTCCTTTCACACATTCCTTATTATAATCCAGGAATATCCCATAATAGTAACTGGGCACATAATCAATCAAGTGCTCTCCGGCACAGTCATGGGGCTTTTTCCGTATATCAATCAGCTGATTGTAATAGCGGTCATCTCCGCACCAGTAGTGATTCTGATTCACTTTCAGATAAGGCAGCTTAGCCCCGGGGTTTTTCAAAATTCCAAAAGCTTTTGTCAGATTATAGGTGCCTGTGGGGGTGATGGGAACCCCTTCCACGGTCTGCCCAATCCCGTTTTTTCCCACATATCCTGCACAGGAGAGAACTTTTTTCCACTTTTTATTTTCTTTTTGATACAGCATCACTTTAGCCTTGGTGCCGCCAGTATATTTCACAAACAGAAGCTGTTTTACCTTCCCATCGTCCCGGTACTGGTTCATCAGATGGTTCCAGATGGAGCGGGTTACAGTCACCTTACAGGTCAGAAGGATATTTCCGATTTTGGCAGTAATCACTGCATTTCCTTCCTTTTTTGCCCTGATGGTACCATTGCTGTTGACAGAGGCAGTCTCCGGCGCATTGCTGGACCATTTCGCCTTCTTAGAAGTCCCGGTAATACTCAGCTTTTTCGTCTGCCCTCTCCCAATGAAAACCTGGGATTCGCTGAGGCTGGCCTTGACTACCCGCACCTTACAGGAAGCCGTACATCCATCCGCCTTTGCCGTAATGGTAACGGTCCCGTATTTTCTCGCCATCACCTTTCCCTTGCCAGTAACTCCCGCAATCTTCCTGTCCGTGCTTTTCCAGGTGACATTTCCGGTTATATATTTTTTCTCCAATGACAGCTTATAAGAACCGCCTTTGTTCATAGACAGCTGCCCTTCCTTTATGCCCAGAGATTTCACAGTCACCTGGCATTTCAGATTCAGGTCATTGACACTGGCTGTGATCACCGCCCTGCCGCCGCTGACCCCGGTGACTTTTCCAGCAGACGTCACCGATGCAATTTTTTTGTCAGAACTGCTCCACAAAACACTGCCGTCCTCTGCCGGGGCCACAGCCAGCACCTTGCTCTTTCCCACGGCAAGGGTCATTTCCTCAGTATTCAGACGGGGAACATCCGGCTTTTGCCCAGATACCGACGCCCAGACCGGCTTCACCGTCAAAAGCCACACTCCTAATAAAACCACCAAAACCAAATACTTTTTAAATTCTCTCATACACTCCTCTTAAATCCAGATAATTAAGAAACTTTCACATAATCAGAGTTTCGTATTTCACAATTATCCATTACCATCAGCAAATCCTCGGCAGCAATTCTCCTCCTGGTAAAGGAAGAAGCGTCTCTGAACCGATTTCTGTCTTCAACGTTACTTTTCCCGGCATGGCGTCTGTCACTTCCCCAATAACTGCTGCATTTTTAGAATACTTTCCTTTTTGCAGTGTCTCCACCAGCGCTGCTGCTTCTTTTTGCGGGGCAAATACCACTAAAGTTCCCTCATTGGCCAGATACAGAGGGTCAAGGCCCAGCATGCTGCACACCCCCTGCACAGCACCTTCCACAGGAATCTTCTCTGCATCCAGCCGGATTCCCACATGGCTCTCCTCAGCAATTTCATAGAGTACAGTACCCACGCCTCCCCTTGTGGCATCCCGGATAACATGAATATCTTTGGTGGTCTTTATCATGGACTCCACTGTCCCCCACAGGGGCGCACAGTCGCTTTTTACATCTGCGTCAATGCCCAGATCTTCCCTGGCCAGTAAAATGGTACATCCGTGGCGCCCAATGTCTCCGGTGACAATCACCGCATCACCCGGTTTGGCAAACGCCCCTGAGGTGTGAACCCCTTCCTGCAGTTTTCCCACCCCTGTGGTGGTGATAAAGATACGATCTACCTGACCTTTTCCCGCCACTTTTGTATCTCCGGCCACAATTTTCACACCGGCCTCTGCCGCTGTTTCTTCCATATAGGAAGCAATTTCTTCCAGTTTCTCCAATGGGAAACCCTCCTCAATAACAAACGAGCAGGTGAGATAGAGAGGTTTTGCCCCCATACATGCCAGGTCATTCACCGTGCCGCAGATACTCAGCTTCCCAATATTTCCCCCATTGAACTCATAGGGAGAGACTATAAATCCATCGGTGCTCATGGCAATTTTCCCGTCGCCCACATCCAGAACAGCCGCATCGTCCGCCGTAAATTCCGGGTTGGAAAAATGGGCCTTAAATACTTGATCGATTAATTCCGCAGTCTGTTTTCCCCCTGCCCCGTGGGCCAGTGTTACTACTTTCTCCATATCACATTCCCTCCTGAATGTTTCCGCCGTACTGGTAATATGCCGAACATGCCCCTTCGTTTGACACCATACATGCCCCAATGGGATGCTGGGGAGTACAGCCTTTTCCAAATACTTTACAGTCAGACGGCCTGCATTTTCCCTGGAGCACTTCCCCACAGCGGCATGCTGGATTACTTCTCCCCTCCACTTTTGGGAGACGGAATTTAATCCGGGCATCGTAATTTTTATATTCTTCTCTCAGCCGCTGTCCGGAGCCCGGTATCACACCCAGCCCTCTCCACTCGGAGTCACAGCTCTCCATCACTTCTGCGATTACTTTCTGGGCGGCTGGATTTCCTTCCTCTCTCACCACCCTGAGGTAACAATTCTGAAAGAACGGCTTTCCCTCTTTCGATTTTTCCACCACCACTGCCAGAGCCTCCAGCAGTTCTTTCGCAGTAAATCCTGTAACCACCCCGGAAATCCCATCCTCTTGGGCCAGTTTCTCACACAGGCTGTTGCCTATAATTGCGTGTACATGCCCTGGGTAGAGAAAGGCATCCGCACTGCCTTTTAACGCCTGGTAAGCGTTTGGCATAGTCTTGTTTGCCACCAGCAGGGAAAAATTCTTCAGCCCGGCCTCCTTTGCCTTTTTCACCGCCAGGCAAGACGCCGGTGTGGTGGTTTCAAAGCCCACTGCCAGAAAAACCACCTGTTTCTCAGGATTTCCCTTTGCAAATTCCACTGCATCCAAAGGAGAATACACCACCCGCAGCTGGGCTCCTTCGGCTCTGGCTCCCGCCAGACTCATTTTCGTCCCCGGAACGCGGATCAAATCCCCGAAGGTACAAATCACTGCTCCGTGCTCCAGCGCCAGCATCACCGCCTCGTCAATATAACCCACAGGTGTGACACAGACCGGACAGCCCGGGCCGGAAATCAACTCAATGGATTCTGGCAGAAGACTGCGGATTCCCAGACGGAAAATCTCATGGGTGTGGGTTCCGCAGACTTCCATAATCCGCAGCTTCGGCCCGTCATATGACTGTATGATTTCTTTTGCGCTCATCTTCGTCTCCCTTTTCACATCTCTGTAACGTTATCTTCATCGGTGATCTTGGCAATGGCAATCCCCGCATGGACCATCACATAATCCCCTGGCTCCAGGTCTTCCAGAAGCTCCGCAGACACCTCCCGCTTTGCCCCGGAAGCATCCACAACTGCCATACCATTTTTCATTCCCACTACTTTTGCCGCTAAACCTACACACATTTTCTTATCCTCCTAAAACTTCATAATCTATATATTATTCAAGTACAAATCGTTCCTTCCATAACCAGAGTTTGGGAAAAAGAAACAAATAAGGAGCGAATTCAAAACGGTTTTGAGCTCCGTTTTGTTCCTTTTTCCCAAACTCGTACGTTTTAGAAGCCCCCCACCAACTGTTTTACACCTATTCCTTTTGTATCTTTGCCATAGCCGCAACGGCCTGCCCCAGCGCGATACCGCCGTCATTGGGCGGAAGCAGGCTGTGTCTGAGCACACGGAATCCCTCTTTTTTAAGTTTTTCTTCACACAGTTTCAGCAGAAGCTGGTTCTGGAATACTCCGCCGCTGAGGGCACAGGTGCTTAAGCCTGTCTGTGCAGCAGCCTCCCTGCATCCTGCCAGAATCTGCCGGGCCAAAATCCCATGGAATACATAAGCCAGCCGCTCTGACGGTGTATTTTGCAGTTTTTCTTCTATTATATATTGTACCAGATACTGGGTGGGGAGCACAAACCGCCCCTCCCGCTCCTCCAAAGTGGAAAGTCTCTTATCCTTCTCCAGAATCTCAGCCATATCCCTTTCGAGCCTGGCCGCATCTTCTGCCTCCTCATAAGCCTCAGCGGCAAATTCCAGCACCGTGGCCGCTTCCCCCTCAAAGGTGGAAGACAGGCGGATTCCCAGTATAGCGCTTACCCCGTCAAACAGCCGCCCAGCACTGGTGGAATCCACACTGTTGATTCTTTTTGCCGCCATCTGTTCATAGAGTCTGCGCTGTGTCTCATCACACAGCCCCAGCTTTTCTGTGATTTCTGCCCCGCGCTTGGGATATATGTGATTGATCATGGAAACAGCAATCCTCCATCCCTCTCTGGCAGATGCGTCCCCTCCGATTTGCAGGAAAGGGTGAATACTGCCCAGTCTTTTGAAAGAATGTACACAAGCTTCTAGAATCTCTCCTCCCCAGATGGTGCCGTCTGTTCCGTATCCTGTCCCGTCAAAGGATACTCCGATTACAGGGTCCAGATAATCATTTTCCGCCATACAGGACACAATATGGGCGTAATGATGCTGAATCTGCACCACGGGAATGCCCAGCTCGCCGGCTGTCACAGTGGTATTATAGCGGGGATGCATATCACAGGCCGCCACTGTGGGGGCTGTCTCCAACAAAGTCTCCATGCGGACAATGGATTCCCTCAGCGCTTCCACAGTCCGGATATCCTCCATATCGCCCACATAGGGAGAGGGATAAAACAGCTGGTTTCTCCCAATACAGAAAGTATTTTTCAGCTCGCCTCCCACTGCAATCACCTGGCCTTTATAAGGCTTAGATAACATAAACGGCAGGGGCGCATATCCCCTGGAACGACGGATCATATAAGGTTTCCCCCGATAAAAATCCATCACTGAGTCATCTGCCCGCAGACGGATCGTCCGGTTGTGAGACAGTATCATGTCACAGAAATGGGACAGCTCTTTCAACGCATCCTCATCCGTTCTGCAAATCGGTGCGCCGGACACATTCCCGCTGGTCATCACAAAGCAGTCTGTGGTCATCTCCAGACCGTCATTGTAATCAAACAGCAGCATCTGCACCGGAGCATAGGGGAGCATCACCCCCACTTTGGGATTATCCGGCGCAACAGAGGCTGCCAGCCTGGTTTTCTCCCTTTTTTTCAATAAAATTATGGGCTTTTGGTGGCCGTCCAGCACCTCCTTGGCTTCCCCGGATACCACACATTCCCGCTCCACTGTCTCCAGATTCTTCATCATAACGGCAAAGGGCTTTGCCGGACGGGTTTTCAGCCTGCGGAGCCTTTTAACCGCATCTTCATTGGAAGCATCGCAGCACAGGTGGAATCCGCCGATGCCCTTGACTGCTATGATTTTCCCGTCCATAATGGCCTGGCGCACCAGGGTAAGCGCTTCCCTGCCCCGTTCTTTTTGGCCGTCTTTCTCCAGCAGATATACCTGGGGCCCACAGTCATTGCAGCAGACCGGCTGGGCATCGTACCGCCTGGTCTGAGCATGGGTATACTCATACTCACATTCCGGACACATGGGAAATTCCCCCATACTGGTCCGCACCCGGTCATAGGGCATAGAATCCAATATGGTGAGCCTGGGCCCGCATGCGGTGCAGTTGATAAACGGATGCATATACCTGCGGTCCGACGGGTCGTAAAGCTCCTGCCTGCATTTAGGACAGGTGGCAATGTCCGGCGATACGAAAATATCCCCTTCTTCTTTCTCACTCTCAATAATATCAAACTTCTGATAAGGAATATCCTCACATTCTGCCACATCAATTTTCAACACTGCTGACCGCTCCGGGGGATGCTGCTCCAGATCATCCATAAACGCTTCCATCTGGCTTTTCCTGCCCCGGACGTAGATTTCCACATAGGACCCCTTGTTGGCAACGCTTCCCGTTACCCCCGCCCGGTCTGCAATCCGGCTGACAAAAGGCCGGAAGCCCACGCCCTGGACGATTCCGTATACCCGGACAATCTGCGTATATGTTTTATTTTCCTGAACCATCTATGCACTCCCCCGAAACTGCAAAATGCGCAATGTGGATAAATTCTCCCTGATATTTTCTCAGAGCCCGCCCAAGGAGGCGGTCACCGATAATCACATCATAGTCCCCCTGTTCCACCATCTGGATCAGCTGGTCTTCTGTCTCCAGGTGGAAATCCCCTGGCTCTTTCAGGCTCTCCACCTGAAGGAACCAGGAAGCCGCAGCCACGTCTGCGTCCCCAAAACGGCGGATTTCCTCCCGGATTTCATGGGCCGCTGTCTGCTGGTGGATCACCAGTACCTTTTTCCCCGCCAGCCCGTGAAGTTTCTCTTTGAAGGATTCTTCCAGAAGGGGATACCCCCACTCATATGGGGTGCCGAACCGCTGTTTCAGATATTCTGCCGCTTTCAGCCCTGCCGGTGCGATCACCAGATTTTTTTCAGCTGAACCGGCTTCTCTAATCTCATCCAGACTGCCCCCTGTCCCGTAACAGCATACCTGCTCATATCCTTCCCTCTTAAGACTTTCCCGGATTTTCACGTCCCCGTCTATGAGACTGGTGTCCAGGGGCGTCACCCCCAGCACGCCTATTTTTCCGGGAATCACTTCTGTGGTGTCCCTGGAAAAATTCTGGAACAGCTGCAGGTACACATCCTGTGCCCCCTCATCATACAGCTGGGTTCCCGTGCATTCTACTGTGATAACCGGAAGACCGCACCGCTTCTGGGCCATCCGCTTTAACGCTTTGTAATCTGTGGCAATCACCGCAGGCACCGGAGTACCCACCACTGCCGCAAATGACGCGTCCACCTTCTGGGCCGTGTCTTTTAATTTTTCCACCAGACGGTCATCCCGTCCCAGAATGGCGTCCATATCCCGGAGCCCTGCGCTGAAAATGGCGCTTTTTCTCACAAACCATCTGGGCTCGTCAAATCCACAGATATTTCCGGTGCATCCCCCTGCGTCACAGATAACGATAATCCCCCCCAGGTCATACAGCACAGCACAGACGCCTGACTGATCCGGAGCAAACGGCGATAAATATTTTAACAATCCTTTCATTTTGCCACACCCTCCATTGCCGCTGACAGTTCCTGGAACAAATGCCTCAGGCCGGAATAGCCAAAGGGCTGCCGCTCCTGATTCCACGAAACGTTGACACAGTCCGGATGGTAATATCCGGCATCCATGCCGATGGTCACATCCGCCGGTTTCTCCCCACAGTCATAGTACATCATAGTGGGAGACAGATTCGTATAAATTCTGGTATCCGGGCTGCACTGGGCAAGTTTCTTAATGTAGATAAAGTTCTCCTCCGAAACTGTTCCGTAAATCTCTGACACATGATGCCCGTAGCGGGTCAGGGCCAGAGCCAGCTCAAAGGAACCTGCATTGAGACATTCTCCGATGGCAAATGTGGTTCCCGGATGGGCCTTCCCGAAGGCTTCCACGGCTTTAGCAGCCTGGTCATAATATTTCTGGTCATCGATTTTCACGCCAAGGGCGCCCCCCAGCAGCTGGTACTGGTTGTGGATTTTATCAATCTGATACAGTCTGGCCAGCTCGATTCCCGGAATGTCCAGCCGTTTTTTGATATCCTCTGCCGCCAGACGGCATTCCGGATTCAAAATCAGGTTGAAATTTGCCTCCGCCATGGACAAGTATTCTTCAAAATCCTTACACCGGGAAATCTCATTGATTTTCTGAATCCCAATCCCATGTAAGATTTCATACAGCTCTGTGTCGTCTAAAAACGGGGCGAATTCTCCCAGGATATTCACAGTGGACGCCTTCTTCTCCCTTTTTTCCAGCAGGGCATAGACGGATTTGCGCACAGCCGTCATGGGCGGCACCCGGCCTTCCCTTGTGAGGGCATACATGTAACAGGGCAGCACCGGAACCCCGGTAAAGTCAGAAGCCTTCCGGCAGACCCGTTCCATATCTGTCCCCAGCAGGGCGTCCACGCAGGTGATGCAGATCATCACGGCTGAAGGTGTCTCCTCAAGAGAATCCACTACCTCTTTCACAGCCTGGGAAATCTTATTCAGATGCCTGCCGGTGACGATGTCTGTGTCATCCATCAGAAGATAGAAGAACCGTTCGCTGTAGCCTCCCAGCTCGCTGAGCATGGTGGTGTTGCGGCCGCAGCACCCTGGCGCCACCAAAAGCATCACCGAGCCGGGGATGGCAAGCCCTGCCCGCTTCACACCGAATCCCTGGGCCCCTGGGGAATTGAATGCCAGTGTGGCCGGGGAGCTGTAGATTAAGTGGGCCGCAGATTTCAGTTCATCCGGAACCTGGTCTTTTCCTCTTTTTGCCAGTTGGGCCGCTGTGATATAATAAACTTCTTTTTCCATCTATTTTTCATCCTCCAAAAGGTTTCTGGCCAAATCCAGATAGATCTGGCTCACCGCCAGGTTTTCATCTCCCTCAATGACTGTCATTCCCAGGTCCTCGTAATGGATAATCTCCTGGCTTCTGGGAATATCTGCGATGATCTCCAGACCGTTTTCTTCTGCAAATGCCTCCACTTTTTCCCGCTCTTTTTCCACATTTCTGCGGTTCAGGATAATCCCCCGGACGTCAGCATAGCCCCTGTCTTCGAAGTTGTTCACCGCTGTGTTGATGTTGTTGGCCGCATACAGAGCCATTTTTTCCCCGGAAGTGACAATTAAAATGCCGTCCGCGTAGCCTTCTCTTATGGGGGCTGCGAAACCGCCGCAGACTACATCCCCCAGCACGTCGTAGAGAACCACATGGGGCTGGCAGGTTTCGAACAGTTCCAGGTCTTCTAAAAGGCTGAAGGTGGTGATAATCCCCCTCCCTGCACAGCCAAGCCCTGGTGTGGGGCCTCCGGTCTCGATGCACAGGACGCCTCCGAAGCCTTCTTTGGCGATCTCCTCTATTTTCTCCGGTTCCCTGTCATATTCCCGCATGTAATCCATAACCGGCATTACCGGGTGTCCCCCCAGCAGATTGATGGTGGAATCTGCTTTGGGGTCACAGCCGATTTGAATCACTTTTTTTCCTAATTTGGCGAAAGCGGCGGCTAAGTTGCTGGTGGTGGTGGATTTGCCGATTCCGCCTTTTCCGTAAATGGCTAGTTTTAGCATGGGGTTTGAAATCCTCCTTTTTTCTTTCCGAACGGACGCCGCCATATGGGAAGGTATGTCCCTGCCAGTCTAAACCGTTTTGAAAGCCTGCCAGGGACATACCTTCCCATATGGCGGCTGGTTTGTTGAAGACGATTATGTTCGTTTGGATTTAGATTATTTTTCCGCCGTCAGGAGTATTTTCTCCTGTGGGGCGGCTGCGTTGGTGTTGGACGGTTGTGTTCGTCTGGATTTAGATTGTCTGGTTTATTTACACACAGTTTCTTAATCTCCTGTTAATCAGGTTTGGATTAACTGCGTCGTAGATTCTTCCGGAGAAGGCTTCGTGGGGGAGAGGATAGAAGTTTTCCCTGTCTTCCCACAGCGGTCTGTACAGCGGGTCGGCTATGAGGCCGGTGTACTGAGGCAGGTGCTGGATTAAGTCGTCTTCTTCCGGTGTTTCAAGGTCACATTCCCTTAGCAGGGCTTTTTCTGTTTCCAGGGGGCACAGCACGTGGACGGGAATCCCGGTTTCCTGTCCGATTGCTGCCGCCAGGGATGCTGAATAGATGCTCTCTCCGATGACTGCCAGAGTCTGGGAACCGGATATCCGGCTGGAGAGGCCGGTTTCCTGGTAACCGATTCTGTTTTTCTGGTCTGCTGCTGTCTGACGGAGCTGGTCTGCCAGATGGGCGGCGAAGGTTTTTCCCACAGGCACTCCGATTACGTATGGAGTGCCGAAGATTCTGTTTAATGTTTTGGCTGCGGCCAGGCCTCCGTAAGAGACTGCCAAGTTTACGTGGGCCTGGCCGGCCTTTTTGATTTCCTCCAGGGTGGTTCCCATGGAAAGACAGGCTCCCGGCTCCATGTCCTGTTCTTGCAGCCACTGAATCATGGAGTCAATGCTGCCATTTAAAGAGAAGTCCAGCGGCGTAGCTCCGATGATGTTTACGGACAGCCGTTCTGTTTTCGGGATGGCCCGGATACAGAAGCGGTTTACCACAGCCTCCAACGCCATAGAAATTCCCGACAGATAGTCGTGCATACCGTTGGCTGTAAATCCAAAGGAGGGAATTCCCGTCTCTTGCTCCACCACTGCCGCGATTGCCGGCAGGTCGGTGCCTATCATATAGGGAATGGGCGCCCCGGTAACAGCCACAAATGCCGGGTTCAGCTCCTGTGCCGTTTCGGTTATGTCCCGGATTAGTTTTTCATCGTCTCCCATGATGGCCTCCATCTCGGAAATGGCGGAAATATAAATCATGCTGTCTATGTCATACCAGCGGGGCTCGTCGTGGGTTGTGTATGTAGAATTACAGCCGGAGGCATCGTGCATGACCACCATTCCGCCCAGCTCGTAAAGGGCGGAGCAGATGCCGAATTCGTCTGATGAATAAGTGGATATCAATCCTGCTACCTGTTTCATATACAGCTCTCGCACCCGTATCCTTTCCTCTGAATCAATGTCTTTCGGTCTTTCGGCTTCTCATAAGCCTCCCGCATCATTTCTGCAATCCGCACAATGCCGTCGTACCCGTACAGACCGCCGCTTTCCACCAGGTTTACAAAGTAATCCGTTCCGGCAAAATAGGCCGCCTTCTGGCCTATAGCCAAGATTTTCCCCTGCCGCTCCCGTTTCAGAAAACGCATTTTGGGCCGGTTGGTGGAAGAAACCATAAGTTCCGGAAATCGCTCCTGAATCCACAGGAAATCTTCCTGTTCCTCCGGAAGGAAGGCGTCTGCGTAAAGCTCTGTCACATGGAATCCGTTTTCCAGCAGCATCCGGGTAAAACTTAAAATGCGGAAAGTAAATGTATAATCTACGGCGATGGCTGTATCTCCCAAGACTTCCCGTGTTTTGGCCAGTTCCTGTCTGGCTTTTTCCTGAAGCAGTGCGTCATCCGGCGCCGGTATACCCAGTGTTTTGGCCAGCATCCGATAGTTTTTTTCAATCTGCTGAAAATCAAATACAAATGGCAGATATAAAAATTTTTGTCCCAGTCTTTTCTCCAGGTCTTTCCCAGCCGCAAGGGCCAGAGGCTCGTAGAGAAGGTTCAGGCTCCCTTCTGCCATGGCAAGATAATCATCAAAGGTCTGGCAGCTGTTCAGCGACTGAATTTCATATCCATGACTGCCAAGCAGTGAAATGATCTCGCTGGTCTTATTGATGGCGTGATTGCTCCCGATCAGATTCACTTTCTTCGGGTCCGGCGTCATAGGCTCCAGCATACTGTAAAGCTGGATGCGCATTTTCTGATCCGGCGTCAGGCCGCTTTTTCTTAAAGTAGGTATCATGTAACAGTCTGCGAACCGGATATCCGGGAACCGCTCCCTCAGTGTCTGAAATACCAGCTCCTGGTCATAGGCCAGGAAAAAATGCTGGCAGCTGATAAACAGCAGCACAGCCCTGGGGCGGTATTTCAGCTTTTTCAGCACATCTGCCACGCCTTCGATCATCAGTTCTTCCATGGTGCCGTCTAACACATTTTCCTCCCGGATTTCCACTGCAGAGTACCGGTCCAGGGCATTCATCTCGGCGGCAGTGAGCACCACGCCCCGCAGACACCCCTGGGCACAGACAAAGATCTGGTGGGACTGGGGAATCAGCATTCCCGTGTGGACAATATTCCAATTCCCCCTGGCCGGGGAACTGTACTCCAGCCCTTCCTGAAAAGGCATGGGAAAAGACGCTTCCCGGAATCTAGTCTTTACCCCTTCTTCATTTACTTCCTGTCCCACACGCCTCAGCATATCTTCCCTCCGCTTTTTGCTGTTTCCTGACCTCTCCCCGGCGTATCTGCCCCATCCGGCTCCTGCCCGGTCTGCTTACCGCACCGCCTGAGCACTTCCTGGGCCAGTACTCTGTATTCTTCTGCCATAGAGCTGTCCGGAAACGCCTCCATTACAGTTTGATGCAGCGGCTCCGCCTCCTGGACTGTCTCACTCCAGCTGAGTTCTCCTGCAAGATCCGTGCGGAAATCGCCGCACAACTCTCTCACCTTTTCCCGTTCATCTTTCACATTCCGGTGGTTTAGAATGATTCCGCCCAGTCCGGCATATCCCCTGCCTTTAAAATTCTCAATGGCAGAAGCGATATTGGCCGCAGCATAGATGGACATATTTTCGCCGGAAGTCACAATGAACACCTGTTCTGCATAGCCTTTACGCATGGGCATAGAGAATCCGCCGCAGACCACATCTCCCAGCACATCATAAAAAATAATATCCGGCTGATAAATCTCATAAGCGCCTTTTTGCTCCAGCTTCTCAAGGGCTGTCATAATCCCCCGTCCTGCACAGCCCAGTCCCGGTATGGGTCCCCCCGCTTCCACGCAGACTACCCCTGCATACCCGGTGCACACAATTTCATCCAGTGCAAAGTTGTCTTTCTTCTCCCGGACTGTCTGCAGAACCGTGGGCAGCTGTCTGCCGTGGCGCAGGGCAATGGTGGAATCCGCTTTTGGGTCGCACCCAATCTGCATCACTTTCATCCCCTGCTGGGCCAGGGCGGCAGAGAGATTTGATACTATCGTAGACTTTCCAATGCCGCCTTTTCCATAAACTGCTATCTTAATCACCCCTGCTCACCCCTGTTCTTTCTGGATGGAAGCGCCGGAATACATGGCCTTGGCACTGACCCCCGGCACCTTCCCCAATTTTCCCGCCATGGTATTGATCACATCGGACGGGGCATCCACAGCAATGCTGATTACGTTAATGTCCTGCTCCCTGTAGGGAATCCCCATCCGCCCGATGATGTACATGCTGTAATCGTGTAGAATATCGTTGACCACCCCGGTGGAATCAATATCCTCCACGATAATGCCTATAATCGCAATTCTTGTGTCCATGTCTGGTCTCCTCTTTTTCTCTGTCTGACATTTACTTAAAATTATCTGAAAATAACCAGCGGCATAGTTCCCATCCGCCGCAGTGCAGTCCCCTGGAGCGTGTTTGTGGTATCGGGGACAAAATTCCTGCTGAGACGAAAAAAGCCGCGTCATAAAGACGCGGCCTTAGCATATATCTTAGGAATTGTCTCAAAAACAACCTGCGCATTTTGAGACAATTCCTTATGTATCCTAAAATCATACCCACATCTTTAACCTCAATTTTCATAGATGATGCAAAATGTAATCACCTATGATTCTATTTCGATTTCAGACAATAGTATTATAGCATATTATTATTCATAATTCAACCAGACAGCCAGACTAAATTTTATATTTTTCAATCACACACTGATGACTGGTCTTTTTCTTACTATAATTGATTCCAACCAGCAAAATTTCTCCTGAATAATGTTCCAAAGCTTTCGTATACTTTTTCTTCTTGATCTGGCCGACCGCCGTATCTGCCGATTGATTCCATTTCAATTCTATCAGTAAAGCCGGCATATCTGAATATTCTTTTCTTGGAAAAAACACAAGATCTGCAACCCCCCGTCCTGTCGGAAGTTCTCTGACAGGTTTGAAATAATACCTCATGGCTCCCAGATAAGCAATACTTACTACACTGCTGAGAGAATTTTCATCATTATATTGAATGTTAGAAGCATATCCCATATGGATTTCTTCCACAATTTCTGCCACTGCCTCACAGTCCATATCCAAGGTTGCCCTCAGCAGATTTTCAGACTGTATCTGCAGCTCCACCAGCTCATTCCATTCTTTCTTTTTTACCGCCGTCACAAACTCACTGCGGATTTCTTCGTTGGGAATAAAAGCCATTTTCCTGCTTTTATCATAAGCCAGATACCCCAAATGAATCAAAAGAGTCAGCACATCATTCATATTTTCAAAGGTAACCATATCATTTTGATAAGTATTTACCTCAATTTCCGCCATTCCCCCTGAAATCATATTGATAACTGCTGTTTTCAACCCATCAAAGTCCATGTTAATCAAAGGAAGAATAGATTCATAAGTACCTGTCATAGACCAATAACTCTGAAATTCTCCCCACATCATAACACTCACAACTGCCTGGGGATTGTATACATGTTCTTCCGAAATAAAATAGCCGTCATACCAGCGCTGTACTTCCCCAAAATCTCTGTGATATTGAGCGCATAACTGCCTTACCTCTTTTGTGGTAAATCCAATATACGGAGCCAGAACTTTGGCGTCCAGCATGGTGAACTCATCAAAATTATTCAGAGCTGATTGTGTTTTCATTTTCTTGATGGGCAGGATTCCTGTCAGATAGGCAAGATGAAGAAATTTGGTGGGCTGGGTTCCTTTGAATAATCCCCGCAGAAAATTAATGTATTGTTCCTGTACATCCGCTTTTTTTACCTCGTCGCGGATTAGGACATCCCATTCGTCAATGATAATAATAAATTTTTTTCCTGTCACAGTATGAATCTCTGAGAGAGCTTCCGGCAGAGACCCAATATCTGGTTTCATCTCTCCCGGATAATATATACGTAATTCTTTCAGTATATTACTTTCAATATATGACACAGTCGCTTCCGCCGACTTTGCACTGGTACGGCACCACTGCACATCTATGTGTATTACATCATACCGATTCAGATGTTCCCGCCAGTTTTTCTCCCCGCTGATTTTCCGCCCTTCAAACATCCGGGCAGATTCACCGCCTTTACTATAATAGGCTGTCAGCATATCAGCTGTGATAGATTTTCCAAACCGCCGGGGACGGCTGTTGCAGATCCAGGCATTCTTTGTATCCATGACTTTATTGGTATAACTTAAGAGCCCTGTTTTATCCACATAGATTTCAGAATTAAGGGCCACCTGAAAAGCCCCTCCATCCGGATTTACAAAACATCCCATGTCTACACACCCCTTTGTATATCTGAAACCCGTGCTTCCAGACTTCCCATGGACACAGCCAGTTTATAAATAAAATACCCAACCGCCACGCCTGCCGTATTATGGATGATATCATCGAACTCAAATAAACCGCATTTCAAGACAAGCTGAAGTACTTCAATGGAAAAAGACACAAGAAAACCAATAAAAACAGTGATACTCTCATATCTCCCTGCAGCCGGAAAAACCGCAGGCAGTAAGACGCCCAGGGGCATCAGCATCATACAGTTGAGAAGAATCTCTTTTATCATCTCATCCCCATATACCCGGATTCCCCACCGGTAAGACCAAAACAATTCCAGACAATAACGCATCTGCGGCCCAGGCGTCCTGGTAAATACCGTGGACCCATACACGAATACCATATACCACACAATGAGAAACGCCGCAAACATACGGCTTTTCTTCCACTGCTTCACAGTGAACAGTTTCCATAAAAATAAAAACATAAGACCTGCGATTACCGCGATTAAAATATATGTCTGCACGGACCACTTAGGCCTGTACACAGACCACAGCTCTATAATATCCATATTAAAATTCCTATACTCCTCTTTCATTTCAAACCATTCTACACATTTAAGACATGCTCTAATCATAGAATTACTTCTTTAAAACAGTTCTTTCAATAAGAGTATAGCATAGTTCAGAAAATATATACAGGTTTTTATCTCTTCTCTTTCACACTTCAATCTAACGCAATGCCGCACCAGCACCTGGCTCATTCTTCATAATTTTAACCAGCCTGCTGGTCCCCAGTCTGTCTGCGCCCAGCTGTATAAACTTTTCCGCGTCTTCAAAGGAGGAAATGCCCCCCGCAGCCTTTATTTTCACATGACTGCCCACATAAGCCCTCATCAGCTTTACATCTTCTAATGACGCGCCTCCTGTGGAAAATCCTGTGGATGTTTTAATATATTCTGCCCCTGCCTGTGTGACAATCCCGCACATTTTTACTTTCTCTTCCTGTGTCAGCAGACAGGTCTCAATAATAACTTTCAAAATCTTCCCGCCGCACGCCCGGTGCACCTGACGGATTTCCTCTTCTATCTCCTGGTATCTTCTGTCTTTGAGATATCCGATGGGAATCACCATATCAATTTCTTCGGCCCCGTCTGATACCGCCTGCTGGGCCTCATATACTTTTACAGCCGTAGTGCTGTATCCATTGGGAAAACCGATGACCGTACAGATGGGAAGTCTCCCCTGCACATAGTCCGCAGCCTGCTTTACATAACAGGCCGGAATGCATGCAGACGCTGTCTTGTATCTCATCCCGTCATCCAGCACCTGCCGAATCTCTGCCCAGACAGCTGCCTGAGATAACAGCGTGTGGTCCACACGTTTTAAAATATCTTCTCTATCCATCATAATCTATCCTTCCATCAGATGATTTATACCAATTGTTCCAATATTGAGCTCCCGATGGTTCCCTCCGGCATTTCCACCCCAAAATTGCCGGCAATAGATGCCCCCACAACGGCAAATGTGCCAGCATCCTTCAGCCTGCCGTACCCTTTCATGGACGGGGACCAGGCAAGAAACGGCACTTTCTCCCTTGTGTGGTCTGTTCCTGTATGGGTGGGGTCATTGCCATGGTCTGCCGTAATGAGCAGAAGGTCGTCTTCTTGCAGAAGCTTTAGAAGTTCTCCCAGCTTTACGTCAAATCTTTCCAATTCCCGGGCATACCCTTTTGGATTCCTCCGATGCCCCCACAGTGCGTCAAAGTCCACCAGATTCACATAGCACAGCCCCTGAAAATCCCTTTTTGCAATTTCGATGGTCTGTTCCATGCCATGGACGGAGCTTTTTGATTTGTTAGACTCTGTAAGCCCTTCCCCGTCAAAAATATCAAAAATCTTCCCCACTGAAATCACTGCAAATCCGGCATCTTTCAGCGCATCCAGGGCAGTCCGTCCATAGGGCTTCAGGGCATAATCGTGGCGGTTGCTGGTTCTCTTAAATTCCCCTTTCTTCCTTCCCACATAGGGCCTTGCAATGACACGGCCCACCTTCCACTCATCTTTCATGGTGATTTCCCTGGCGATTTCACAGCACCGGTACAGTTCCTCCAGTCCAAAGGTCTCCTCATTTCCACAGATCTGCAGTACGGAATCCGCGGATGTGTACACAATCATGTGGCCTGTGGCGATCTCTTCCTCAGCCAGCTCCTCCAGAATCTCCGTGCCGCTGGCGCTTTTATTTCCTATAATAACGCGCCCCGTCCTGGCCGACAGTTCCGCCAGAAGTTCCGGGGGAAACCCTGTCTCTGTAAAGGTACGAAACGGCGTGGTAATATGAAGCCCCATCATCTCCCAGTGGCCTGTCATGGTATCCTTTCCCACACTGGCCTCAGAGAGTTTCCCATAATATCCCAGCTGCCTCTTTACCGGCGGCACCTGCTTCAGAGGATGCAGATTGGCCATACCCAGCCTCTGAAGATTGGGAATGGAGAATTCCTTCACACTCTGGGAAATATGTCCCAGAGTATCCGTGCCTGCGTCCCCATAATCTGCCGCATCTTCCAGGGCACCCACCCCCAGAGAATCTATCACGATTGTAAAAATCCGGTTATATTTTTTCACTTCCATAACTAATCCTTTCCCGAAACACATGTGAGTTCCCGGCTCATGACCTGCCTCCCGCCGATATATTTCGCCGCAATATGCCTGTCATCCCCCAGATAAATAATCCGTTCCAGGCGCTCCCGTACACTTAATTCCTGGGGATGTCTGAGGGTGGAATCATCCAGCACCACCGCATCGAACTCATATCCTTTCTCAAAGCTTCCCACTTTTCCGAAAAATGCGCCGCCGCCTTTTGTGGCCAGGTAAAATACTTCTTCTATCGTAAGCGGGGCCAGGGACGAATCCATGAGCCTCCACCTGAGCTTGGAACACTGGACTGCCATGACCATGGCATGAAACATGGACAAAGAAGTTCCTCCCGCCACATCACTTCCCAGACCCATCTGAAGTCCCTCCTCCAGATAAGCCCGCACAGGGGCAATTCCTGAGGATAGATTCGCATTGGATTCCGGACAATGTGCGGCAAATACCCGGTTCCTTTTCATCATCTGAATCTCCGCTTCGCTGCTGTGGACACAATGGGCCATAACCGTAGGGCATCCGCCGCCGAACATCCCATATCTGTCATAAGCTTCTCCATAAAAAGCCGCCTCTGGACACAGTTCCCCCACCCACTGGACCTCTCCCAGATTCTCCGATAAGTGGGACTGAACCGGCAGTCCATATTTCTTTTGTAAATCCGCCAGACGCCTCATCAGCTCATCTGAACATGCAGGTATGAATCTGGGAGTCAGAATCGGCTTCACATGCTGAAAACCCAGACTCTGTTCGATCCACCTCTGCGTGTCCTCCACCGCGCTTTTTGCGTCCCTTTCCCGGAGATTCTCCGGGCTGTTCCTGTCCATGTTTACTTTTCCCACATAAGCCTTTATGCCGGACCGCTCCAGTTTCTCCATCAGAAGCAGTGTGGCCTGCCTGTGAATGGTTCCAAATATACACGCCCTTGTGGTGGCACTGCCCAGCAAATCCCCGGTAAAAATATCGTATGCCTTTTCGGCATAAGTAATGTCTGCATACTTGGCTTCTTCTGGAAATGTATGCGCATTCAGCCATTCAATCAATTCTTTGTCCATGCCCAATCCCCGGAAAGGATACTGGGGTGCATGCACATGCAGATCCACCAGACCGGGGATAATCAGCGAATCTCCGTAGTCGTAACAGGGAAATTCTCTCAAAGACTCCGGCAGCTTTCGATACACGCCCAGGCAGATGCCGTTTTCACAGATTACATAGCTGTCCGGTGCGATACACAGTTCTGTG
>Ga0137308_100750_pt1 | contig 44678 bp, 43 predicted proteins | sample Inofrocosms_June_FD_97181 | JGI IMG/M metagenome (GOLD analysis project Ga0137308, IMG submission 97181) | Mouse cecal microbial communities from Vienna, Austria - N-Acetylneuraminic and N-Acetylglucosamine D2O microcosms_June | ecosystem: Host-associated > Mammals > Digestive system > Large...
GCGCCGGCACGGAGGAAAACACCGATAACGGTAACTACACATACGAAATGAAGATTCCATACGCCTGCGACCTGAGCGAGAGCGATGGGGCCGACAGCGTGGAGCGGGACGGCGATCACCAGGACAGTCCCTACTTTAGCCGACTGGACTTTTACAACATGGAGTCCAGCGATACGTTGACAATTCTTACCCATTTCAAAACCCAGCAGCAGACCAGCGAATGGAGCTGCGGCGTCACCAGTGCGCTGATGGCGCTGAACTGGTTTGACAGGCTTGGGGGGAGCGCTCGGAGGAGACTCTGGCCGCATACCGCAGCAATGGTCTGGAGCCGGGGGCTACCAGTCTGCGCCAGCTCGTCGAGATTTTCGAGGGCGTGGGCGGCTTTGACCTCTATTCCCGTTTGGCCTGCGGGGACGATGAGGTGTATGAAATCTTCACCTTTGATTATATCCGGGACACGCTTGCCGCCGGGATTCCGACCCTGGTGGGCTGGAATGACTGGGGCGGTCATTGGCAGGTTATTATCGGCTATGACACGATGGGAACGGAGACCACACAGGATGATGTAATCATTGTGGCCGACCCCTATGACACAACCGACCACAATCAGGACGGCTACGGCGCATATGGCGCGGAACGCTTCCTTTATAATTTCACCTTCTACTACTTCTTTGACAACGGGGAACCCAATGATATGTGTTTCCTGGTAACCAAACCGCAGTAATCGCACCCCTCCGGCCTGGCGGTACGATTCCTCCGGCAGTTAGTAAAAACAGAGGTACTGGCAAAGCTTGTTTTGCCAGTACCTCTTTCTGCTATTCAATGGATTTCAAGGACTCTGCCATATCAATCCTGTGCAGCTTAGGACGCATCCCGAAAGAAATGCTGACCGTGAAAACCAGGGTCATGCACAGCGAAATCACATAGCTGAGGAGGGTAATCCGTCCGGAAAAATACATGGCGTCAAGTTGAATCTGACTGACGACAAAAGCGTGGAGAGCCTTTCCCATCAGAAGCCCCGCCAGACTGCCCAGAACCGACAGAATATTGATTTCCCGGAACACATAGGAAGCCGTTTCGTTCCGGTAGAACCCCAGGACCTTGATGGTAGCAATCTCCCGCACCCGCTCCGTAATATTGATATTGGTCAGGTTATAGAGCACGATAAACGCCAGCGCACCCGCGCAGGCCACCACGACCACCACAATATAATCCAGCTGGGACATCATGCTGTCCACCTGGTCCCTGGTGGCCTGATTGATAGCGACATTGCCCACCTCGCCGTCCTCCAGCAGCAGCGCGCCTTCCTCGTAGGGGTCCGCGCCCTCATGTCCCCGGACGTACAGGGCGTTATATTCGGGCTGCTCGTCAAACTGCTCCTGATAACATTCTGTAGATAAGTATACATAGTTTTGAACATAGTTATCAGCAATACCGCTTACCGCAGCTTCCAGCGTGCCGTATTCCTCGTCCCGCAGCTGGATGACATCCCCAATGGAGATGCCCAGATTTTCCGCCAGACCGGCATTGATTACCACCTCTCCCACTCCGGGATAGGGCAGGGGCTCGTCTCCGCTGTGGAGGGACACAAATCCGTCCAGACCGCCGCTGGCAGGAATCACAAGGTAAACCGCCTTGCTGGCGCCACCGGCCAGCACGTCAATACTGCCGCTGTGAATCAGCTTGCCGTCCTCCGCCGCCCATCCGGAACGGATCAGGTAATCCGCCGCTTCCGCTTCCGTCTGCGGCTCCTGGAAGGTCACTGCATAGTCGTAAATCTGAATCTCGTCAAACTGGAAGTCCGCTACATGCTGGATGGAATCCCGTATGCCGAAGCCCGTGACCAGCAGCGCCGTGCAGCCGCCGATGCCCAGAACCATCATAACCAGACGGCTCTGATAGCGCAGCACGTTGCGTACAGAAACTTTGTGCAGGAAGCTCAGCCGCCGCCACAGGGGTGTGATATACTCCAGGAATACCCGCCGTCCAGCCCGCGGGGTCTTGGGACGCAGCAGCTCAGCCGCCTGCCGTTTCAGCTCCATGCGGCAGGCCAGGTACGTTGCCCCCATGGAGCACAGCAGAGCCGCGGCAAAGGATACTGCCAGCAATCCCGGTAAAAACACATGGTGCAGCGGCGAAAAGCCGTAGATAATGCCATAAATTTCCCAGACCACCCACGGCAGGGCGTAGCAGCCGAAGGCAAAGCCCACCGTACTGCCAACCAGCGCGGCGCTGCCGGAGTAGAACAGGAACTTGCTCATAATCTGTGCGTTACTGTAGCCCAGAGCCTTCCAAACGCCGATCTGGGTACGCTGCTCGTCTACCATCCGCGTCATGGTGGTCATGCAGACCAAAGCCGCCACCAGGAAGAAAAATACCGGAAATACGACCGAAATCGCCGCAATAATAGACGTATCGTTCTCAAAACAGGCGTAGCCAATATTCTCGCTTCTGGCGAGGGTGTACGTGGTGGCATGTTTCAAATCCCGCAGGTCCTCGTAGGCGTCCGCCAGCTTCTGCTCCGCGTCCGTCAGCTCCTCCTCTGCGTCTGCAAACTCCTGGTCCGCCTCCGCACGTCCGTCGCTATACTCCCGCCAGCCGTCGTCCAGCTCCAGCCGGGCGTCCGCCAGCTCGCCGGGGGCGCGGGCCAGTTCGCCCTTTGCATCCGCCAGCTTCTTCCGGGCGTCCTCCAGTTCCTGCCATGCGTCCGCCAGCTCCTGACGGCCATCGGCCAATTCCTTCTGGCCGTCCTGAAACTCTTGGACGCCGTCCTCATACTTTTGCAGGCCGTCCATGTATTCCTGTTCGCCGTCCAGCAGCTCCCGATGGGCCTTTTCCAGCTCCTCACGGGCCTCCCGCTCGCCGTCGTAATACTCCTGCCAGCCGTCTGCAAGCTCCTGCTGGGCGTCGTCCAGTTTTTTCCGGGCGTCCTGGAGCTCCAGCCGGGCGTCCGCCAGCTCTTGCCGGCCCTGTTCCAACTCTGCTTTGCCGTCCTCCAGCTCCCGGCGGGCGTTGACGATCTGCGCCTCGCCCTCCTCGTACTCCCGCAGGCCCGCCAGATACTCCGCCCTGCCGCTGTTGTACTCCGCTGCCCCGGTCTCATACTCCGCTTTTCCCTGCTCTAATGCAGTCTTCAGTCCGGCAATGGTCTCCGCCGACAGCGGTGCGCCCAGCTGACTCTCCGCCGCCTGCCACCCCGCCGCCAGCTCTGCCGCGCTGCTGCCGCTGCCCTGGAGCGCAGCGTCCACAGCGGCATTCAGCTCCGGCATCGCGCCGGAAGCCAGATACTGGATGAGGGTACCGGCGTCCAGGCTGACCCCCATAGCGGACCCGATGCCCTGGGCCAGCTGCTCCGTGGAGGTGTACAGCTGCTGGACCTGGCTGAGAGATGCCTCTCCCTCTTCCAGCTGCTTTTTCGCTTCCTCCAGCTGGATTTCCGCCTCCTCCAGCTGCCGCTGCGCGTCCTGAATCTGCGCCCAGGCATCTGCCAGCTCCCGCTCGCCATCCGCTAGCTCCCGCTCGCCGTCCCGAATCTGCTGCTGTGCGTCCGCCAGCTCCCGCTCGCCGTCCTCCAGCTGCTGCAGGCCGTCGGCGTACTCCGCTTCGCCGTCCTGGTACGCCCGCTCGCCGTCTGTCAGCTTTTGTCGGGCATCGTCCAGCTCCCTCTGTGCGTCCAGCTTGCCCTGCTCGTAGTCCGACCAGCCGTCGTCCAGCTCTTGCCGGCCATCCGCTAACTCCTGCCGGGCGTCCGCCAGCTCCCGCTCTGCATCGGCCAGCTCCTGTTCCGCATCCGCAATCTCCTGTTCCGCGTCCGCCGCCTTCTGCCGTCCGTCCGTATACTCCTTGACGCCGTCCGCATAGTCCGCCTTGCCCTGCTCATAGTCCTTGACGCCGTCCGCATACTCCTGCTCGCCATCCGACAGCTCCCGGTGGGCGTCGTCCAGCTCCTGCTCTGCGTCGGCCCGCTCGGTGCGGTACTCATTCCAGCCGTCCGCCAGTTCTGCCTCCGCGTCGCGGATTTCGCTCATGGCGTCATTATAGATGGTGTTGTAGCGCAGAGCGGCACGCGCCTCCAAAGCCCGTTCAACCTCTGGCTTGCGGGCGTCAATCTGGTCCGCATAGGAGTCGGAGTAGGCGTCTGCGGGGTTCTTCAGTGTCAGAAAAATCTCGTAATATGCCTCGAAATCAAAACCGTCCTCCGGAATATACACATATCCGGCGACGCTGCCGCTGCCGATGGAGCTTGTTCCCCGCTCATAGTTGAGATAGTAAGGGGACTGGACCAGCCCTACTACGGTATACGTCCCGCAGTGGAGCAGCTCCTGGGTGTCCTCGCTGTTGCTGCCGGACACAGTCAGGGCGCGTCCCAAATCCTCCTCCCGAAAAAAGCGGAGGTCCCCCAGGCACTCGTCCGCCGCCTCCGGCATCCGGCCAGCACAGAGCTGGGGCAGGTTGATTCCATCTGTCAGGGAGTGGGCCTTGAGTACCACCTCCTCCCCCTCATCCACCTCGGAGAGAAAGTCCGCATACACCGCCCCGCGGGCCGTTTCAACGCCCTCCAGCGCGGCAAAATAGTCCACGTCCTCCTCTGTAAAGCCCAGTGTGGACAGCAGCCGGAAATCAAACATCCGCTGCCGCCCCAGGTAATCAATCCCTGTGGCGGCCATAGAGGGCTGACAGGTCCGCAGTCCGGCGAAGAAGCCGACCCCCAACGCCACGATAGCAAAAATCGCCAGATACCGTCCCAGGCTCTGTCGAATTTCCCGGACAGTGGTTTTCAGAAGCGTCCTTACCATTCAATCGCCTCCACCGGAACAGGCGCGGCGTTGATCTCCTCGCTGGTGACGGAGCCGTTTTTGACCTGAATCACCCGGTCCGCCATGGCGGTAAGGGCGCTGTTATGGGTGATGATGATGACCGTCATGCCCCGCTTGCGGCTCATGTCCTGGAGCAGCTGCAAAATTGCCTTGCCGGTGGTGTAGTCCAATGCGCCGGTAGGCTCGTCGCAAAGCAGCAGCTTCGGGTTCTTTGCCAGTGCGCGGGCAATGGCCACCCGCTGCTGTTCGCCGCCGGAGAGCTGGGCCGGAAAGTTGGACATCCTGTGCTCCAGGCCCACCGAGCGCAGGACCTGGGCCGCGTCCAAGGGATCTTTGCAGATCTGCGCGGCCAACTCCACATTCTCCAGGGCGGTCAGATTCGGCACCAGGTTGTAAAACTGGAAGACAAAACCGATGTCGTGGCGGCGGTATGTAGTCAGCTGACGGGCGTTGTAAGCGGAGATTTCCTCGCCGCCCAAAAAGACTTTCCCTTCCGTCAGCGTGTCCATCCCTCCCAATATGTTGAGCAGCGTGGTCTTTCCTGCGCCGCTGGGTCCCACGATGACGCACAGCTCCCCGCGTTCCACCGAGAAGGTGGCGTCCCGGAGGGCCTGGATTTCCACTTCGCCCATGCGGTATGTTTTTTTCACTTGGTCAAACCGGACAAAAGCACCCATTTTTTCACCTCGCGCAGTTGTATAAGACATCCTATCATAACCCGACGCACATTGCAAGTGGTGAAATACGGCTCCAAAACCGAATTCCCGCGCCGCCCTTGACAAACAGAAGAAAATGGGCTAGGATATTTTGGAAACAAAAGACGCTCCGGCGCACGCCCCCACTGGGTTTGGCGTGGGCTTTTTGCTGCTTTTTCTCTATTCTGCACCCCCGGAGGTTACTATGGAACAGCTTCTGCAAACACTGCTGGCAATACCGGAGGCCGGTGCGCTGGCCGCCGCCGTGGAGGGCGGCCGGTGTCCCGCCGCCGTCACTGGTCTGGCCCCTGTCCACCGGGCACAGATTGCCGCCGCCCTGGCCGCGGAGACCGGGCGGCCTTTGGTCATGGTCTGCTCCGACGAGGGAGAGGCGGCCCGCCTGGCAGCCGATCTGGAGATTCTGCTGGGCCGCAGGAGCCTGCGGCTTTTTGCACGGGAGCTGTTCGTCCGGGCGGGGACCGTCATCTCCCGGCAGTGGGAGCACAACCGGATTGCGGCCCTCTACGCCCTGGGCCGGAACAGCGGTGCGCCCATCGTGGTGTGTACGGCGGAGGGGCTGCTCCAGAAGACCAGCCCCCGGCTCCATGCCGCCGCTTTGACCCTGACGGCGGGGGAGCGGTACGACCTGGTCGATTTACCCCAGCGGCTGGTGGAGGCGGGCTACAGCCGTGCCGAACAGGTGGAGGGTGTGGGACAGTTCGCCCTGCGGGGCGGCATCCTGGACGTGTACTCCCCCATGATGGAGGAGCCGGTGCGCTGCGAGTTCTTTGACGACGAGATCGACTCCCTGGGCGCCTTCGACACCACCACCCAGCGGCGGACCAGGAATCTGGACGAAGCGTTGCTGCTGCCCGCCATGGAGCTGCTGCCGGGGACAAAGCCCGCCTCTGTTTTCCGGTACCTGCCTGCCAACGCCCTGCTGTGCATCAGCGAGACAGGCCGGGTGGGGGAGCGGGTGAAGAGCGTTCTGTGGCAGGCCCGTGAGGACACGGAATCCCTGCTGGCCGCAGGAGAGAGGGACGGCAATCTGACGGCGTTGCTGCTGAGCCAGAGCGAGTGGACAGAGGAGCTGGAGCGGTTCCCCGTGTGTATGATGGAGGCCCTGCCCACCTCCCGCTATCCCCTGCCCCCCAGGACTCTGCTGTCCATCACCGCCAAGCAGCTGAGCGCGTACGGCGGCAGCGTAGACACCGCCGCCGGGGACCTGCGGCGCTATCTGGACGGGGACTCCTCCGTGCTGCTGCTGTGCGGCAGTGCGGCTCGTGCCAAGAGTATGCAGCGGATGCTGCGGGACCGTGAGATTCCGGCAGCGTTGGATTTTGACTGCCGGTCTATGCCGCGGGGCGGCGAGATCCGCATAGCGGTGGGCGCGCTCTCCGCCGGGGCGGAGTACCCCCAGCTGAACCTGGCTATTCTGACAGAGGGCCAGCTGACCGCCAAGCCGGCGGGCCGTCCGGGCCGGACGGTGAAGGGTGAGAAAAAGGACAACCGGCAGAAGCTCCTCAGCTACACCGACCTGACCCCCGGCGACCTGGTGGTCCACGTCCACCACGGCATCGGACGGTTTGAGGGCATCCGGAAAATGCCGGTGGACGGCGTGGAAAAGGACTATATCAAGATCGTCTACGCCGGCGGCGACAGCCTCTATGTCCCCGCCACCCAGCTGGACCTGGTGAGCAAATACATCGGCGGCGGCGGTCTGGGGGAGGACGGCGAGGTCCGTGCCGCGCGGCTGAACAAGCTGGGCGGCTCGGACTGGTCCAAGCAGCGCAGCAAGGCAAAGGCCGCGGTAAAGGATTTGGCCAAGGGCCTCATCGCCCTGTACGCCCAGCGTCAGCGCCAGCCCGGCTTCGCCTTCTCCCCGGACTCCCCCTGGCAGAGGGAGTTTGAGGAGTCCTTCGACTACGTGGAGACGGACGACCAGCTGCGGTGTATCAGCGAGATTAAAAAGGACATGGAGCGGCCCATCCCCATGGACCGGCTGCTGTGCGGCGACGTGGGATACGGGAAAACGGAGGTGGCCCTGCGGGCGGTGATGAAATGCGTGCTGGACGGCAAGCAGGCCGCCATTCTGGTCCCTACCACCGTCCTGGCCCAGCAGCACTTTGCCACAGCCACCAGCCGGTTCCGGGGCTTCCCGGTGGAGATTCGGGTACTCAGCCGCTTCCAGACCCCAGGGCAGAGCCGGACCATCCTCTCGGAGCTGGCGGGCGGGAAAATTGACGTGCTCATCGGCACCCACCGGCTGCTGCAGAAGGGGATCACCTTCAAGGACCTGGGGCTTCTGATCATCGACGAGGAGCAGCGGTTCGGGGTGAGCCACAAGGAGAAGCTGAAGGAGATGAGCAGGCAGGTGGACGTGCTCACCCTTACCGCCACCCCCATTCCCCGGACGCTGAACATGGCCCTGTCCGGCATCCGGGACATGTCCACACTGGAAGAGCCGCCCCAGAACCGCCAGCCGGTACAGACCTACGTGGTAGAGCACGACTGGGGGATGCTGGCCGACGCCATGCGCCGGGAGATTGACCGGGGGGGACAGGTGTACTACCTCCACAACCGGGTGGAGTCCATCGACTCCACCGCCGCCCGTGTCAAGGAGCTGACAGGGCCGGAGGCAAAGGTGGTGGTGGCCCACGGGCGGATGAACGAGAAGGAGCTCAGCTCAGTGATGCAGCAGATGGTGGAGGGGGAGGCCCAGGTGCTGGTCTGCACCACCATCATTGAAACCGGCATTGACATCGCCAACGTGAACACGCTGATTATCGAGGATGCGGACCGGATGGGGTTGGCCCAGCTCCACCAGATTCGGGGACGTATAGGCCGCAGCGCCCGCCGGGCCTACGCCTATATGACCTACCGTCCGGGGAAGATTCTCTCGGAGATTGCCTCCAAGCGGCTGACCGCCATACGGGAGTATGTGGAGTTCGGGTCCGGGTTCAAAATTGCCATGCGGGACCTGGAAATCCGTGGCGCGGGGAATCTGCTGGGGGCGGAGCAGTCGGGGTATATGATGACGGTGGGGTACGATATGTACCTGCAATTGCTGGAGGACGCGGTGCTGGAGGAGCAGGGGAAAAAGAAAGCGGTGTCTACGGAGTGTTCCGCTGACCTGACCATCTCCGCCAACATCCCGGACCGCTATGTATCCTCCAACGAGCAGCGGATGGACCTGTACCGCCGCATTGCCGCCATCCGCACGGAGGCGGACGCCGCAGACCTGCTGGACGAGCTGCTGGACCGGTACGGCGAGCCGCCCAAGCCGGTATACGCCCTGCTGGACGTGGCGCTGCTGCGGGCCAACGCCGTGCGGGCGGGGGTGTCGGAGATTGTGCAGCGTGGGAACAGCCTGCGGATGGTGATTGCGGACTTTAAGCCGGAGGCCCTGGCGGCGATCTGCTCCAGCCCCAAGTATCGCCAGCGGCTGAAGCTGGCGGCGGGGGATGTGCCTGCGCTGACGCTGGCCCTGACAGGGAAGGAGCCGGCGCTGGAGACTGCGCTGACGCTGGTGGAGGATCTGCGTTTGGCGTCAGAGGGCCGGGAGATGCCGGAGAAGGTGAAAAAGCAGATTACTTGAAAACACCCCCGCAGCGGAGCACGAAAAACTCCGCTGCGGGGGTGTCTGTCTGCTTTAATCGATCAAGCTCTTTCCATCCATTTCCGGCGGGCATTCCAGCCCCATAATATCCAGAATCGTGGGGGAGATATCCGCCAGCCGTCCGGGGTGCAGCTTCGCGTCTGCGCCCACCAGGATAAACGGCACCAGATTCGTCGTGTGGGCGGTCATCGGGGAACCGTCCTCCTTGCGCATCTCCTCCGCGTTGCCGTGGTCCGCCGTGACCATGGCAATGCCGCCCATGGCCCGTGTGGCGTCCACCACGCGGCCCACGCAGGCGTCCACGGTCTCCACCGCCTTCACGGCAGCGTCATAGATGCCGGTGTGGCCCACCATGTCGCAGTTGGCGAAGTTGAGGATAATGACGTCGTACGCGCCGGATTCAATCCGTTCCACGCACTGGTTCGTGACCTCTACCGCGCTCATCTCCGGCTGCAGGTCATAGGTAGCCACCTTCGGGGACGGCACCAGCACCCGGTCCTCGCCGGGGAACACAGCCTCCGAACCGCCGTTGAAGAAGAATGTCACATGGGCGTACTTCTCCGTCTCGGCAATCCGCAGCTGGGTCATGCCCATCTTGCTCAGATACTCGCCCAGGCCGTTCTCCACCAGGTTCCGGGGATAGGCCACCTGTACGTTGGGCATGGTGGCGTCGTACTCCGTGGTGCAGACATAGGTCAAGGGGAAGAATTCCCGCTTGAAGCCGTCGAAGTCCGGGTCCACAAAGACGCGGGTGATCTCTCTCGCCCGGTCGGGGCGGAAGTTGAAGAAAATGATGCTGTCATTGTCCGAGATGACGCCCTCGCTGTCGCAGACCACAGGCTCCACAAACTCGTCGGTCACGCCCCGCGCGTAGGACTTGGCCACCGCCTCCACAGGGTCCCGCTCCTGGTTGCCCTGGCCGTAGACCATGGCGTCATACGCCTGCTCCACCCGCTCCCAGCGTTTGTCGCGGTCCATGGCGTAATAGCGGCCCATGACGGTGGCAATCTTGCCGATGCCGATCTCCCTGCACTTCTCCACGGTCTCCGCGACAAAGCCCTTGCCGCTGGTGGGGGACACGTCCCGGCCATCCAGAAATGCGTGGATATACACCCGCTCCAGCCCCCGCTCCTTGGCCATTTTCAGCAGGGCCCAGAGGTGGGTGTTGTGGGAGTGGACGCCGCCGTCGGAGAGCAGGCCGTACAGGTGCAGGCTGCTGCCATTTGCCTTGCAGGCGTCCATGGCGGCGCAGTAGGCGGGGTTCTGGAAAAAGCTGCCGTCCTCAATGGAGCGGCTGATCCGGGGCAGGTCCTGGAAGACCACCCGGCCTCCGCCGATGTTGGTGTGGCCCACCTCGCTGTTGCCCATCTGTCCGTCGGGGAGGCCCACGTCCAGGCCGGAGGCGGAGAGGGTGGTGTGGGCGCACTGGGCAAAGAGCTGATCCAGAACGGGCGTCTTGGCGTGAACCACGGCGTTGCCCTCGGTGCTGCTGCGGAGGCCAAAGCCGTCCATAATGATTAAAGTGGTTGGTGTTTTGTTCATAGCTTACCTCGATTTCTGCTGAAGAGCAGAGTTTTCTTCTTCAAAGCACAGTACCCGCCGGTCGCGGGTACTGTGCCAGAACGGAGCGGATTACTCCTGATTGGCGGCGTTGATGATATCTACAAATTGATCCGGCTTCAGGGCGGCGCCGCCGATGAGGCCGCCGTCCACGTCCGGCTGGGCCAGCAGCTCAGCGGCGTTCTTGGGGTTCATGGACCCGCCGTACTGGATGGTGACGGAGCGGGCCACCCGTGCGCCGTACAGGTTGCGGATGGAGGCGCGGATAGCCGTGCAGACCTCCGCCGCCTGTTCCGCCGTAGCGGTGCGGCCTGTGCCGATGGCCCAGATGGGCTCGTAGGCGATGATGCACTTGCGGACCTTCTCCGCGGGGACGTTGGACAGGGCGGAGCGGACCTGCAGGGCAATCAGCTCCATGGTCACGCCCATCTCCCGCTGCTCCAGGCTCTCGCCCACGCAGATGATGGGATGGAGGCCCGCCTCCAGGGCGGCGTGGACCTTCTTATTGACGGTGATATCGGTCTCGCCGAAATACTGGCGGCGTTCGCTGTGGCCGATGATGACATATTTCACGCCCAGGTCCTTCAGCATGTCGGCGGACACCTCTCCTGTATAGGCTCCGCTGGGCTCAAAATACAGGTTCTCCGCGCCCACGGCTACGCGCATATCCTTGAACGCCTTCAGTGCGGCGGGGATGTTCACAAAAGGTACGCAGACCACGACCTCGCACCACTTGGCCTTTGGCAGAATCGCCTTCAGATCCTCAGCGAACTTTTTGGTCTCGGTGGCGGTCTTGTTCATCTTCCAGTTTCCAGCAATGATTGTCTTACGATATCTACGGTTCATAACGGTTTTCTCCTGTTTTTAATAAATTATTTAAGTAAGGGGTCCGGCGGGGGACGCCCGCCGGAACGGCCCTAAACAGCTTAATTTATTCAGTTCATTGATCCAGCAGGCAGGCTACGCCGGGCAGCTCCTTCCCCTCCAGGAACTCCAGAGAAGCGCCGCCGCCGGTGGAGATATGGGTCATCTTGCCGGCAAAACCCATCTGGGCCACAGCCGCCGCGCTGTCGCCGCCGCCGATGATGGTGATCGCGCCGGTATCCGCCAGGGCCTTGGCAATGGCGCGGGTACCCTCGGCGAACTTGGCAAATTCGAACACGCCCATGGGGCCGTTCCAGATCACGGTGCCTGCGTCCTTCACCGCCGCGGTGTACTCCTCCACGGTCTTCGGGCCGATGTCCATGCCCATCATGCCGTCGGGGATGCTCATGGTGTCATGGAGCTCAGGCTCCGCATCGGCGGAGAACTCCTTGGCGCACAGGGTATCCACAGGCAGAAGCAGCTTCACGCCCTTCTCCTTGGCCTTGGCGATCATGTCGTTGCAGTAGTCCAGCCAGTCGCTCTCCAGCAGGCTGGTACCCACGCTGCCGCCCTGGGCCTTGGCAAAGGTGTAGGCCATGCCGCCGCCGATGATGATGACGTTGGCGATGTCCAGCAGGTGGTTGATGACGCCGATCTTGGAGGAAACCTTGCTGCCGCCCAGAATCGCCACCAGGGGGCGTTTGGGGTTGGCCAGCGCGCCGCCCATGATCTCCAGCTCCTTCTCAATGAGGAAGCCGGACACGGCGGGCAGATAGGCGGCCACGCCTGCGGTGGACGCATGGGCGCGGTGGACTGCGCCGAAGGCGTCGGACACATAGACCTCCGCCATGGAGGCCATGGCCTTGGCCAGCTCCGGGTCGTTTTTCGTCTCACCCTTCTCAAAGCGGGTGTTTTCCAGCAGCAGAATCTGGCCGGGCTGGAGGGCGGCGGCCTTGGCCTTGGCGTCCTCGCCCACCACATCGGCGGCCATGACCACCTCTTTGCCGTCCAGCAGCTCGCTCAGACGCTTCGCCACAGGGGCCAGGCTGAACTTCTCTTCGGGGCCGTTCTTGGGCTTGCCCAGGTGGGAGCAGGCAATCACTGCCGCGCCCTGCTCCAGCAGATACTGGATGGTGGGCAGGGCGGCGCGGATGCGCTTGTCGTCGGTGATCGCGCCTGTCGCCTTGTCCTGGGGCACGTTGAAGTCGCAGCGGAGCAGGACCTTCTTTCCCTTCACATCAATGTCTTTGACAGTCTTCTTGTTGTAGTTCATGTTCTTCTAAAAAACTCCTTTCAAAATGATTTGAATTGGATACTTAATTATAATGTAAGCACAATGCCGTCCGGTTATACCCCGCCGCCCCGCATTTCCCCGGTTCCCAGCAGACCTGGGAATCCGTTTTGCCGCAGGGCCTCGTAGATCAGGACGGCGGCGCTGTTGGCAAGGTTGAGGCTGCGGGCCTGACTGACCATGGGAAGGCGGATGCACCGGTCCCGGAACCGCTCCCGGAAATCCAGGGGCAGGCCCTTTGTCTCCTTGCCGAAAAACAGCCAGCTGTCGGGGGAAAACCGCGCCTGGCTGTAGTCCATGGGGGCTTTGGTGGTGGCCAGCCACAGTTCCCCCGCTGCCTCCGGCCTGCGCCGGAACAGATCGTCCAGGCTGGAATAGACGGCCACCTCCACCAGATGCCAGTAATCCAGCCCGGCCCGTTTGACGGCTTTGTCGGACACGTCGAAGCCCAGCGGCTCCACCAGATGCAGCCTGCTGCCGGTGGCGGCGCAGGTCCTGGCGATATTGCCGCAGTTGGGCGGGATCTCCGGTTCCACAAGCACAACGTTCAACATAGCCTTTTCTCTCACACCTCCGCATTTGGCCCGGCGGGCCGGTTTGATAAAACTATAGCAGTAATATTGTAAAACAAAACTCTGGTAAATTCAAGCATAATCGCATAATTTCTTCCAATATTTTTGTAAATTTTCCGTTCTGACCCCTTCTTACGGCCCTGTCAGCCCGCTGTTCTTCCATTGGAGTACAAAATGCGCTCAAATAACTCCCCTGCAAAGACACCCCCAAAACCCATCCTGCGAAAAAAGCGGGAGAAAGCGACGTTTTTTGAAAAATTCCCCTTGCATAAACCGCCGCTTCTGTTATAATGGAGGGGAATTCAGACAGGAAGGGGGAGACAGTTTGTTGGATAAGAAGTGTATCGTGGTGTTTCTGACCGAGGATTCCGCTGTGACCTACAACGGAAAGCCGCTGATGCTGCAGGATGCGTTATTTTGCCCGGTATTGGAATGGTGTATGCGGGCATGGACGGAAAAGGGCATCAAGCGGTTTTATGTTGTCTGCGATCCGGAGTACCACGACGAGGCGGCGGCCTGCTTCCCGGAGGACGCGGCCTGCGCGGTGGGAACGGAGGACGCCTACCGGCGGGATGTGGGCGAGTTTGCCAAGGGCTGCTGGATCGAGGAGGTCCATGAGGCAATGCTGCCGGTGGGCAGCATGATGCTCTCGTTCCGCACGGTGCCGGAGCTGATCCGGCTGCAGCAGGCGGTGAAGGAGGACATTGCCGCCTACCATCAGAACACAGGGGTCAATGTCCTGGACCCCGACAGTACCTATATAGACCCGCGTGTGACCATCGGGGCCGGGACCATGATTCTGCCGGGGACCATCCTGCGGGGCCATACGGTGATTGGAGACGGATGCGAGATCGGCCCCAACGCCATGCTCATCGACACCGTGGTGGGGGACGGCAGCGTGGTCAACGCCTCCCAGGTGTACCAGAGCGTGCTGGGGAAGGATGTCCACGTGGGGCCGTACGCCCATATCCGGCCCCAGTGCCAGGTTTCCGACGGCTGCAAGGTGGGGGCGTACGTGGAGATCAAAAACGCCTCTTTCGGTCCGGGTACGAAGATGAGCCATCTGACATACGTGGGGGACGCGGATATCGGCGCAGGCGTCAACTTCGGCTGCGGCACCATTACGTCCAACTACGACGGCTTCCGCAAGCACCGCACGGTGGTGGGGGACAACGTGTTCATCGGCTGCAACACCAACCTGATCCCGCCGGTGCGCGTGGGCGGCGGCGCCTATATCGCCGCCGGGACCACCGTGACAGGGGACGTGGAGCCGGACGCCCTGGCCATTGGCCGGGTGCGGCAGGAGAACAAGCCCGGATGGGCGAAAAAGCGCAGGGACATGCAGAAAAAGAAATAAAAAGCAGGGTGCCATCTTTTCCCTCCGCAATGCGGGACGGCGGACGCGCCGTCCAACAGAACGAAACATTCATTATTACAACGAAAAGAGGGTGTTGGAAATGATATCTCACGGAAAAGACATGAAGGTGTTCAGCGGCAACGCCAACGTGGGTCTGGCCAAGAGCATCTGCAAGCTCATCGGCATTCAGCTGGGAAGCGCGGAGATTGGCCATTTTGCCGACGGCGAAGTGTGCGCCTCCATTTATGAGTCCGTACGGGGATCGGACGTGTTTCTGGTGCAGTCCACCAGCCGTCCGGTCAACGACAACCTGATGGAACTGCTGGTGATGATCGACGCCATGAAGCGGGCGTCGGCGGGCCGGGTGACGGCGGTGGTCCCCTATTTCGGCTACGCGCGGCAGGACCGCAAGGCCAAAGCCAGAGACCCTATCTCCGCCAAGCTGGTGGCCAACATGCTGGTGGCCGCCGGTGCGGACCGGGTGCTGACCCTGGACCTCCATGCGGCGCAGATTCAGGGCTTTTTTGACATTCCGGTGGATAATCTCTATGGCAATCCTGTTTTTGTGGACTATTATGCCAAGAAGTTTGGGGAAAAATGCGAGGATATGATGGTGGTCTCCCCGGACGTGGGCAGCGTATCGCGGGCGCGGTCCTTTGCCCAGAAGCTGCATATGAATATGGCGATTGTGGACAAGCGGCGGCAGAAGGCCAACCAGTGCGAGGTCATGAACATCATCGGCGACGTGGAGGGCAAGGACTGCATCCTCTTTGACGACATGGTGGACACTGCCGGAAGTCTGTGCAACGCGGCGAAGGCCATTGTGGAGGTGGGCGGCGCAAAGAGCGTGTATGCCTGCGCGTCCCACGGCGTCCTGTCCGGCCCGGCCATTGAACGGATCAACGCCAGCCCCATTACAGAGCTGGCCTTCCTGGACACCATCGCCCCCATCGACCCCGCGCTGAGCGAAAAAATCCGGTATCTCACCGTGGCGCCTATGTTTGCGGAGGCCATTGAACGGATTTACCAGGAAATTTCCGTATCAAAGCTCTGGATTTAACGCTTAAAAAAGTACCCAACCGGGTACTTTTTTAATGAAGAAATGGAGGCGGTAGCAAAATGGACTGGCTGCTGGCCTGCCTGGGAAATCCGGGCAGGGAATACGAGGGAACGCGGCATAATATCGGCTTTATGGCGGCGGACGAGCTGGCCCGGCGGGAGGGTGTGAAGATCAACAAGCTCCGTTACCGCGCCCTGGCCGGAGAGATCCGCACAGGCGGACAGCGGGTGCTGGTCATCAAGCCGCAGACGTATATGAATCTGAGCGGCGAGGCGGTGAAGCTGGCGGGGGGGTTCTATAAAATCCCCCAGGACCGCGTACTGGTGATCTCCGACGACGTGGCGCTGCCCCTGGGGAAGCTGCGCATCCGTTCCGGGGGGAGCGCCGGGGGCCACAACGGTCTGAAAAACATCATTGCCCACCTGGGGACAGATCAGTTCCCCAGAATCCGCGTGGGGGTGGGCGCGCCGGAGCATGATATGATCGACTGGGTGATCGGGAAATTTTCCCCATCGGAGCAGAAAGTGGTGGACGAGGCCGTGGGCCGGGCTGTGGACGCGGCCCTCTGTCTCATTGCCCGCGGGGTGCAGGAGGCCCAAAACCGGTATAATTAGCCGCAAAATGTGGAATGCGACATAATTTTATAGAAATTGGACACTGGGAGCACATGCCAAAAGCGCCAATTTTTGGTAAAGTAGAAGGATACTTTACTATAAGGAGGGCCAAGGCATGACAGGCAATATGTACGGCTACGCACGGGTATCCACCCATGTGCAGAACGAGGCGCGGCAGCTGACCGCTTTGCGGGAGTTCGGCGTGTTGGAGGAAAACATCATTGTGGAAAAGCAATCCGGCAAGGATTTCGACAGACCCCTCTATCTGGGGCTTGTGGAAGCTCTGCAGCCGGAGGATGTGCTGGTGGTACAGAGCATCGACCGGCTGGGACGGAACTATGCGGATATTTTGGAACAGTGGCGGCATATTACCAAAGAGCTGGAGGCGGCGATTGTCGTGCTGGATATGCCGCTGCTGGACACCCGTGCGGGCCGGGACCTGACGGGCATCCTGATTGCGGACATTGTGCTGCAAATCCTCAGCTATGTGGCCCAGAAGGAGCGGGAGAGCATCCGGCAGCGGCAGGCGGAGGGCATCGCCGCGGCCTTGGCGCGGGGCGTGCGCTTTGGCCGCAGACGGGTGGACTTGCCGGAGGATTTCGCCTATATGGCAGAGCTGTGGGCGGAAGGGTTTATTTCCGCCACGGTGGCCGCACGGGACCTGGGCATGTCCAGGGACACATTCCTGCGCCGGGCGCGGGAGGCGTACGCGGCGTGCGCCGGGGAGGTCTGCTGACCGGGCCAAAACAAAACGGACGGCGCCCTTGCGGCTCCGTCCGTTTTACTATTTGATTCGTTGTATGCGGGTTACGCGGGCTGCCGCTTAAACAGGACGGGACTCTTCTCCACAGCCTTGCAGACTGCGCCCACCACGATGCAGGAGACGATGGCTTCCGGGATGCCGGCGGCATAGGCCGTCCCCATCACCAGCGCGCCCACGCCGCTCAAATCGACGCCGTAGAAGGAGGAGATGACCTCTGCGCACAGGCCCCAGAGCATCCCCAGATAGAAGACCGTGTTCAGGGCGGAACCGACAAAACCGGCGATACCGTAGCCAGCGATACTGCCCCTGCCGTTCAGCACGGGGAGTTTCTTCAAGCCGCTGGCCAGCAGACCGGTCAATGCGCCCATTGCAATCCGCGCTCCCATACAGACGGTAAGGTAAGCCAGGGGGGAGTGGGTCATGGCAAGGGAGGCAAAGGCGTCCGCGCCGGGCATGGTCAGCACCTTGACCACGGCGCTCAGGCCGAAGAAAAAGCCCAGAACCGCGCCGCTGGCGGGACCCATCAGGACTGCGCCCACGATGACCGGCATCTGGATGGTCGTCGCCGCAATGGGTCCGATCGCCAGATAGCCCAGGGGGGTAAAGGCCAGGAGGAAGATGATTGCCACCAGTATCGCCAGACGTGTGATCTGGTGGACTTTCGCGCTGTTGTTCATAACTCTGTTCTCCTTTGGGGATTTTTCACCCCGTGCTGCCGTCTCCGGCGGAGTACGGCGCACAAAATAATGTATATAACAACGGCCTGCGCCGTTATTACCTGTTACTGATTTCTTGCGCAGCTGCTCTCGTACAGGTACCGCAGTCCTTTTAAGGTGAGGTCCGGGTCCTGCCGGATGGCGTGGCGGCAGTGGGCCGTGACCAGCTGGGCTGAGCCGCCGGTGGCAATGCATTTCGCTCCCGCCATACCGGGAAGGGCTTGGTACCGCTCAATAAAGCCGTCCACCATCATGGCGCTGCCCAGCAGCAGGCCGTAGCGCATGGCGTCGGTGCTGTTGCGGCCCAGGCAGGCGTTCTCCTGTCCGGCCAGGTCAATGGGCGGCAGGAGGGCGGCAGTCTCCTGGAGGAGTCCCGCGCTGCGCCGCAGTCCGGGGAGGATGCAGCCGCCCAGGTAGGTGCGCTGGCTGTCGATGGCCGCAATGGTGGTGACGGTGCCGGCGTCGATGAGGACGGCGGGGGGGCCGTATTCGGCGAGCACAGCCAGGGTGTCGGCCACCAGGTCCCCGCCCAGCTGGGAGGGATCGTCAATACGGATACGGAAGCCTGTCCGGATGCCGGGGCCGACCCGCAGAATGGGGACGGCAGCTACCGTCCGGGCCGCTGTCTCCACCAGGCCCGTGAGGGTGGGGACCACGGAGGAGAGGATACAGGCAGTAATGCTCCGCTGCGCAATCCCGTGGAGGCGGAGGAGGTCATATAGGAGGGCGGCGTATTCGTCCGCGCTGCGCTCCGTCTGGGCGGAAATTTTGGCCTTGAACGCCAGGGCGTCCTGTTCAAAGACGCCGATGGAGATGTTGGAATTGCCAATGTCAATTGCCAAGAGCATGGGAAGACCTCCTGCCTGTTGATACAACAGAGTATTATATCAAATATTTTGCTGAACGCAAGCATTATTTTCTGGATATACGGGGCCGCGGCTGAAAAACCTGCTTGACAAGGAGGAATTCCTATAGTAAGATAGGAATTAAAGACCGGGGGTGGAAGAATGAAAATCTCAGCAAAGAGCCGCTACGCCCTGCGCCTGATGCTGGCTCTGGCCCTGGAGGAACCGGGCAGCAATCTGTCCGTGAAGGCTGTGGCGGAGGACCAGGATATCAGCGAGAAGTATCTGGAGCAGATCATTCCCGTGCTGGTGCGCAGCGGCCTGGTGTGCAGCGTGCGGGGCGCAAAGGGCGGGTACCACCTGACCAGGGACCCGGAGGATTACACGGTGGGGCTGATTCTGCGGACTGTAGAGGGCAGTATCGCGCCGGTGTCCTGTCTGGACGACGCGGTGAACCAGTGCGCCCGGTGCAAGGAGTGCGTGACGCTGAGCCTGTGGGCCCAGGTGGACCAGGCCATCAGCAACGTGGTGGACCACGTGACCCTGGCGGACCTGGTGGATAAACAGCGGCGGATTGACGCCCGGCATTCGGAACAGATAAAAAAACGGGGTTCCTGCTGAAAAACTATTGACATTTTTCTCAGTCTGCCGTATGATAACGGCACAACGGTAAATCCTATTTTACTATAGGGAATTCAGAAAACACCGCCGGGCTATACCCGGCTCAGAAAGAAGGTTTCAAATGTTCGTCTATGCTGACAACGCGGCAACTACCGCTATGAGCAAGGCTGCTGCCGGCACCATGCTCCCCGCTATGCAGGAGCTGTACGGCAACCCCAGCAGCCTCCACCAGAAGGGCCGGGAAGCCAATATGGCCCTCATTGGAGCGCGGGAGACGGTGGCCCGCTGCCTGAACGCCAGTCCAAAGGAAATCTACTTCACCGGCTGCGGCACCGAGGCCGACAACTGGGCAATCCTGGAGGGCGCCCGCATGGGGGCTGAGGCGGGAAAAAAGCACATCATCTCCGACGCCATTGAGCACCACGCCGTCCTCCATACCCTGGCCAAGCTGGAGAAGCAGGGGTTCGACGTCACCTATCTGCCGGTTCACGAAAACGGCCTTGTGCGCCTGGAGGAGCTGGCCGCGGCTATCCGTCCGGACACCTGCCTGGTGACGGTTATGTTCTGCAACAATGAGATCGGCACCCTCCAGCCGGTGCGGGAAATCGGCGCGCTGTGCCGGGAGAAGGGCATTCTGTTCCATACCGACGCGGTGCAGGCTGTGGGCCACGTGCCGGTGGACGTGGAGGCGGACAACATTGACATGCTGTCCCTCTCCGGCCATAAGTTCCACGCGCCCAAGGGCGTGGGCGCACTGTACTGCAAGAAGTCCATCAAGCTGAAAAACTTCATTGAGGGCGGCGCACAGGAGCGGGGCCGCCGGGGCGGTACGGAGGCGATCCCCAGCATTCTGGCCATGGCCGCCGCCCTGGAGGAGAGCTGCGCCCATCTCCAGGAGAACATGGAGAAAGTCACCGCCATGCGGGACCGGCTGATTGCGGGTCTGAGCCAGATCCCCTACTCCCGCTGCAACGGCGACCCGGACCGCAAGGCTCCAGGTATTGTCAGCTTCTGCTTTGAGGGCATCGAGGGGGAGAGCCTGCTGCTGCGGCTGGATTTGGCGGGCATCTGCGCCAGCTCCGGCAGCGCCTGCACCAGCGGCTCCCTGGACCCCAGCCATGTGCTGCTGGCCCTGGGGATGCCCCACGAGGTGGCCCACGGCTCCCTGCGCCTGAGCCTGTGCGAGTATAATACCATGGAGGAGGTGGACTATATCCTGGAGCAGGTCCCGGAAGTGGTCCGCACCCTGCGGCAGATGAGTCCTGTGTGGATGCATATGCTGGAGCATATGGACGATCCATATCAATAAAAAATAAGATTCTAAGGAAGGAAGTCGTTCAATTATGGCAATGGAATACAGCGAAAAAGTGATGGAGCATTTCGCCCATCCCCACAACGTGGGTACCCTTGAGGACGCCGACGGCATCGGCGAGGTGGGCAACGCCAAGTGCGGCGATATCATGCGGATGTATCTGAAAATCAGCGAGGACGAGATTATTGAGGACGTCAAGTTCCAGACCTTCGGCTGCGCCTCCGCCATCGCCACCAGCTCTATCGCTACGGATATGATTAAAGGCAAGCCTGTTGCCGAGGCGTTGACCCTGACCAACAAGGCGGTTGTAGAGGCCCTGGACGGCCTGCCGGCGGTCAAAATCCACTGCTCCGTCCTGGCGGAACAGGCTGTGAAGGCTGCGCTGGCGGATTACTACAAGCGCAAGGGCGTACCGTGCGACCAGTGCGAGTCCTGCGGCTGCATCCACGAGCATGACCACGGAGAAGAGGAATAACCTGGAAATACCGGGGCAACGTTATGAATGCAATTGCAGCTGTCAGCAATTCCTGGGGGATCGGTTATCAAAATCAACTGCTTTTCCATATTTCGCCTGATTTAGAGCGGTTTCGGACGCTGACTGCCGGCGGCGTCCTGGTTATGGGCCGAAAAACGTTTGCGTCCCTGCCCGGAGGAAAACCGCTCCCAGGCAGGCGGCATATAGTTCTTTCCCGCAGTCCCGATTTTGTCCGGGAGTGTGTAGAAACGGCTCGTTCCATAGAGGATGCGTTTGCTTTGACGGCGGATGTGGACACTGAAAATATCTGGATTTGCGGGGGCGGCGAAATTTATGCGGCGTTTCTGCCCTATTGCAGCCGCTGCTATCTTACTTTTGTGGATGCGGACCCGCCCTATGACGCCTGTTTTCCACCAATCGCAGGCGATCCGGAGTGGATGGTCGCGGATGCCGGAAAGTTGGAGACAGACGGCGTGTTCCGCTACCGGTTTGTAAATTACGAAAACAAAAGACCTGTCAATGCTTAAATTCCTATAATATAAGGCCCTTTGGACTCTCTGGATTCCAGATTGTCCAAAGGGCTTTATCAGTCTGCCGCGCACCTTCAGCGCAGCCGTTTCAATTCCTCCAAAAGCTCCAACGCCGTACGGTTCCAAACCGGGTGCCGCACATAGGGGGCAATCTGGCACAGCGGTTCCAGCACGAATTCCCGTTTGTACATCTCGATATGGGGGATATGCAGCCGCTCATCATCCAGAATCCAGTCGTCATACAGCAAAATATCCAGATCCAGCGTCCGGGGACCCCAGCGCACGATGCGCTCCCGATTTGCCGTCTGCTCGATTTCATTCAAGCGGTCCAGCAATTCGTGGGGCGTCAGCAGCGTCCGGATTTTCATTGCGCCATTGAGAAACTTGTCCTGTTCCACCAGACCGTAGGGTTCTGTCACCAGGAAGTCCGAAACTGCTTCTACCCGGCACCCTCGCGTATGGCGCAGACCCTCCACGCCCATTTCCAGATACCCTTTTTTGTCCCCCATATTGGACCCCAGCGCAATATAGGCCGTATGCCACCCCCGCTCAATCTCCACAGAAACTGCTTCCAGGTGCAGTCCAATGGGCGCCCAGGGCTTTTGCAGCTGCAAACGCACCCGCTCCAGACGCTCTGTCTGCAACAGCAGCTCTTCTGCCAGACGTTCCGCCGCCGTTTCCAACAGCTGGTAGGTGTGCTCCTCAAGAAACCGTTTGATCCAATGGCTGATTTCTCCATAGTGGATAGATTTTGTCAAATCATCTGTCTTTCCGGCCTCTCTGGTTGCGGTATACAGCGCGGCTGAGATGACGAATTTCTGTCCCAGTACATTTTCTTCCGGAAATACGCCGTGTTTTGCAAATACTTCCAGATTTTTAATCTGTATTTGATCCATAGCGTCCAACCTCTTATTTTTTCTCTGTTCCGGCGGACAGAATGGCCTCTGCCATCTGAATGGCCCGCCGGTTGGCCTTTACGTCGTGAACGCGCACAAACGAGAATCCCTTCATAACCGCCATCACCGTGGTAACAAGCGTCCCCTCCTCCCGCTGGTCCGCCGGAAGGTCAAGCGCCATGCCAATCACAGATTTCCTGGAGGTACCCAAAAGGAGCGGGTAGTGGAGCTGTTGAAATCTCTCCATAAAGCGCATCGTCTCCAGATTCATTTCATACGTTTTTCCAAACCCGATTCCAGGGTCCAGAATAATTTTATCACGTGCAATTCCAGCCGCCTCCGCCAATTTCACGCACTCCGCCGTCTCGCGCAGCATATCCTCGTAAAAATTCGTATACTCCGCCTTGGCTTTGTTGTGCATCAGACAGCACGCCGTCTGTGTGCGGGCAATCAGCCCCGCCATCCCGGCGTCGTACTTCAGGCCCCAGATATCGTTGACCAAATCCGCGCCGGCCTGTATAGCCGCCGCCGCAACGTTTGCCTTGTATGTATCGACTGAAACAGGCAGTCCGGTCTCCCTTTTTACCAGCTCGATGACCGGCGCAATCCGTTCCATTTCCTCCTGCTCCGAAATCTGCCGGTGGCCTGGTCTGGTAGACTCTCCGCCGATATCCAGGATGTCCGCCCCATCCTCGGCCATCTCCAGCGCGTGGGACAGCGCGGCGTCCTTTGTGTTCCATCTGCCGCCGTCTGAAAAAGAATCGGGCGTCACATTCAGGATGCCCATAATATAAGTGTGGCGGGCCGTATCAAATTCCCGGTTCCCAATTTTCATAATATATCCTTTCCTGTGCCTTAACAGGTAATTTCACGGTTTTTCTTTTCTTCCGGCCAATTGCACTCGTCCTGTACCGGACAGGAAAAACAATTTCTGGACAGCTTGTCCGCCTGGTAAAACAGCGCGGACAGAGTTGTCTTCTCCCCGTCCTCCGGCTTTGTTCGGTGGCCGAGGATCAGCCGCAGTATACTGGAGCGCTCCTGTCCGTCAAAGCCGCAGTCTCTGAGAATTTCCTCCGCGATGGCCGCGCCCGCCTGTTCGTGGGGGATTTTTTGCCGATATTGCAGGTGGCGGCCAATATCGTGCAGAAGTCCCGCCGCATAGATTTGCTCCCGGTCCGCCTGCACGCCCTGTTCCAATGCCAGCAGGCAGGTGATTCGCGCCACATCTAAAAAATGCTCCGGCGTGTGGCGGCAGAACTTCCGCTCCGCCTCCAAGCGGCGGATTTCCGCCAGACAAGCCTGGTAGTCCGGATGCCGCCAGATTCGATTGACCCGCTCCATTCTCACTTTACCATAGCCAGAAAGCGGTCCTGCAGGTCCATCTGCTCCTGAAAGACGCCCAACGCCGTCAGCGTCACGGTTTTGCTCCCCGGCTTTTTGATTCCCCGCATTGTCATGCAGGTATGCTCCGCCTCCACCATCACAATCACGCCCTTGGGCTTCAAATGTTCCGTCAACGCCTGGGCAATCTGCGCCGTCATGTTCTCCTGAATCTGCGGCCTTCTGGCAAATACGTCCACCGTTCTGGCAAGCTTGCTCAGGCCCGCCACGCGGCCATCCGGTATATAGCCGATATGCGCTTTCCCATAAAATGGAAGCAAATGGTGCTCGCAGGTGGAATAGAATGTGATATCCGCCTCAACCACCATGCCGTCATTCGCCGCAGTAAACTGTTTTTGCAAATGCTTCGCCGGGTCTTCATACAGCCCCCCGTAAATTTCCCCGCACATTCTGGCAATCCGGTCCGGCGTCTCCAGCAGTCCCTCTCTCTTCACATCTTCGCCGATGCCCTCCAGGATCAGCCGCACGCCGGCTTTTATCTTGTCGTAGTCCATCATGCTCCAGCAGTCTCCTTTTCCCGTTCATAAAAAATGCACCTCCATAATGTGACAGAACATATGACGAAACAGCCCTTCACAATACGAGATGCAATCTTATATTGCTGCAACGGGTGCGGTAATCATATCGTAAGACTGAGCTTTTCGTTTCGGCAGCAACTCCCCATCTGCCAAACACTTGACGCATGAACACCTATTTTGCATATTATTCTATTTTAGGAGGCATACGCATTATCCCATACCCGCCGGGAAAGGTCTATAGGTTTATTCAAATATTTGATAACTTTTTCCGTCCCCGCGCTCTGTAATTTCTTTCCCAGGGAATCACATTTTTTCCTCCGCCGACATATACTGGAAGGACAAAGCAAAAAGGAGGGTACGGCATGAAGGCCAATAACGGAAAGCTCCAGCAGCTGCTCAGCGACAAAAAGACGTTGGAGCAGGTAGCAAAGTCTCCTGACGCCCAGGCCTTAGCGGGGATTATCACCCAGGGACGGGATCAGGCGTCGCTGAAGAAGATTGCAGAGGACGCGGCCAAAGGGGACACATCCCAGCTCAACCAGCTGATTCAAAATATAGTCCGCAGTCCCGGCGGGGCAGAGCTGCTCAAGCGGCTGAGCGGGACGATTGAGAAAAAATAGGTGACATCCCACCCGGCAGGGGAAAGGGCAGATCATGGGAGAATTTGAAGAAAAACTGAATGCCATCCTATCCAATCCGGACGCTCTGGCCCAAGTAGCGAATCTGGCGCAGTCCCTGAATCTGGGCGGCGGTTCGGAGAACGGGGACGGCGCTGCGGCGGAGGGCGGGGCGGAGCCTGATCTGGGCGGTCTGTCGGGCCTGGGGGACCTGCTGGGCCAGATTGACCCCGGCCTGCTGGGAAAGCTCCTGCCCCTGGTGGGGGAGCTGACAGGGAACGGCGGCAGCGACGAGCGGCTGCAGCTGCTCTATGCCCTCCGTCCTTTTCTCAAACCGGAGCGGCGGGATAAGGTAGAGCGGGCGGTAAAGACGGCGCGGCTGATCCATGTGGGGAAAAAATTGCTCAAGGACTTGGGGGAGTCGTATGTATAACCGCTATATCCGCGGCAGCGGCGGCCAGTACCGCCGCGTTCCGGTCCCCGACCCGCCCCAGTCCGGTCCGCCGCCGCCCGGCCCGCCGCCTGGTCCGCCGCCGCCTGGTCCGCCGCCGCCTGGTCCGCCGCCGCCCGGTCCGCCGCCGCCCGGTCCGCCGCCGCCCGGTCCGCCGCCGCCCGGTCCGCCGCCGCCCGGTCCGCCGCCGCCCGGTCCGCCGCCGGAAGGGGGCGGCTATCAGCCGTTTTCCCATGGCGGCGGCGGACCGCGCTATGGGTACAGCCCTGGCGGCGGGCCGCAGGAGGGACCCCCGCCCAAGGGAGGGGGGTTCCTGTCAGGGATTCTCCGGCGGCTGAATCTGGAAAATATTGACACTGGGGATTTGCTGCTGATCCTGATCCTGATCCTTCTGTTCAAGGACGGCGAAGACGAGGAAATGCTCATCGCCCTGGGCCTTATGCTGATTCTATAACGCCGGACGGAGGAGAAAATGCCGTGGACTGAAAAAGACAGTTCGCGGCGTTTTTGCGGCGCAGTCTGCCCTTCTGCCGGAACATCCGCCCCTAAAACCTGAATTTTTTATTCTTTCCTGCCGTTGACATCGCGGCCGCTTTCCAGTATAATGGTAAAATTGCAAGTATTGTTGAAGGGAGGCGGCAAATTGAAACAATTTTATGGTATGAGCCAGCGGGGAAATCTGGAGGAGGCCCTTCAGGGCCTCTATCAGCCACAGTTTATTATGCTGCTGTCAAATGAATCACAGTTCGAGGAGCATGTCAAGGAGTTAGAGAGACGCTACCCCGGCGTCCCCAGCATCGGCTGCATCGGAATGTGCTATCAAGCTTCGGTCGTGGAGCACGGCGTGGGCGTGATCGCCTTTACCGACGGCGTGGACGCGGCGGCCAATGTCTTGGAAAAGGTGTCCGCTACGCCGGTGAAATACATACGCCGTTTAGAGCAGGACATGCACCGGGTCAAGGGGTCCAGCCGGGACACCGTGTGTATTGACTTCTGCACGGGAAACGACGCCTGCGTGCTGACCACTATGTATACGGCCCTCCGGCAGCGGGGCATCTCCCTGGTGGGCGGTACCGGCGGCGAGGGCAGGGTCTCCGCCAACGGCAAGGTCTATCAGGATGCGGTGGCGTACGGCCTTGTGCGCAACGAAAATGGCCGCGTGAAGACCTATAAGGAGAATATTTACCACCAGCTGGGCAATTACAGCTTTATCGCCTCGGACACTGACCGGGCCAACTATATCCTCGGCTCCCTCAACGGCAAGCCTGCCAAGCAGGTCTATAAGAGCATCCTCCATGTGTCGGATGAGGAAATTCTCACCCGCACCTTCCAGAACCCCTTTGGAAAGCTCAACGGAGATGATACCTGCATCATCTCTATCAAAGATGTCCACGGCAACGCCCTGGCCTGCTACCGCCAGGTCAACGACTCGGACGTCCTCATCCTCCTGGAGCTGGGGGACTTCAAAGCCGTTACCAGAGACACCATCCAGCAGATCTGCCGGGATTTCCCCCGCCGTTCCGCTATTTTTTCCGTCAACTGCCTGTTCCGCTACAAGCTCTTTTCCCAGCATAGCTATATGCAGAACTACCTGCGGGATATGATGGCCCTTGGCAGCCACGCCGGGTTCGTGGGCTATGGCGAGCACTACAACAACCGCTTCGTCAACCAGTCCATGACGTGCGCGGTATTTGAGTAAAAGGAGGACGACGGTATGCTGTTTCCAGGAAAAAAGCAGAAAACCCGGCAGGCCCAGGAGGAAAAGAGCCTCTATCCGGTCCTCCATGTGGCGGAGAGCCTGAAGGAGTACCAGAAGGCGTTGGTGCAAAAGGAAGTGGCGTCCCTGTGGGAGCTGCGGCAGGTGGGCGGCTCCTTTTCCGCCGTGATGGAGGAGGCGGACCGCTTTCAGGACAAATTGCGGGACCTGGACGCATCCTTTGCCAATATCAGCGAGACGACGGAGCAGTTCCTCTGCGTCAAGTCCGATATTTCCGACTCGGTCTCCGAGGCCCAGAACGCTATGGAGGCCCTGGGGCAGACCTCCGTACAGGTGCAGAGCTCCTATGACGCTATGGCGGAGACCTTTGCCCAGCTGCAGTCCGCTATCAAGGAGATTCAGCAGTGCATGGGCAAGATCGTGGCTATTGCGGACCAGACCAATATTCTGGCCATCAACGCCTCCATTGAGGCGGCGCGGGCCGGCGCAGCCGGACGGGGCTTCTCCGTGGTGGCCGACCAGGTGAAGCGGCTGGCAAAGGAGATCAAGGTGCTGGCCGGGGAGGTCAACTCCGGCGTCAACGACGTGGAGGGCAGCGCCGGGCAGCTCAACGAGCGCATCCTGCTGTCCCAGGAGACGCTGGGCCAGGGCGTGGGCATCGTCAGCCAGACCGACGAGAGCTTCCGCAAAATCACGGAGGCCGCCGAAGGCGCAGTAGCCGTGCAGTCGGAGATTTCCGGTGTGATTGCCGTTTCCCAGCAGGAGCTCCAGGATATCCGCCAGTTCTTCAGCCATATCAAGGATCAATACCAGGAGGTCGTCCAGCACATTGATTCCGCCAGCCGCCTGGGTACCACAAAGAGCGCCATGTTTGAGGACATAGACAATATGGTCTCCCAGATTCCGCCGCTGGTCCGGGACCTGGAGGCGGACGGGACCTGATAGCGCGGGGGACCGGCAGAAAGAAGGCGAACAGCCATAGAGGACAGCATTTTTTACCACTACACCGATTTTCAGGCCCTGGACGGCATCCTGCGCTGCGCCCAGCTGCGGGTCAACAATGTCCTGCGGATGAACGATTCCGCGGAAATGCGGCACTTTATGCTCCGGCTCTCCAGCGCCATCGAGCGGCGGCTGGACGGCGACAGCGCCCATGCCCAGGCTGTGAACGCCTTTTTCCAGCAGGAGCTGCGCAAGGAGTATTCCGCCTTTGCCGCCTGCTTCTCCTTCCGCCGGGACGACGCCGCCCAGTGGGAGCGGTACGGCAACCGGGGCCGCGGGGTGTGCATCGCCTTCCGCGGGGAGCTGCTGCGGAAAATGGCGGTGGGACCGCTGTCCCTGCACACGGTCTTCTATGAGGACGACGTGACCGGCCACCCCATGGTGGACCGGTTCTGCCGGTTGGTCCAGAGCAAGGAGACGCTGTCGGAGGCGGACCCGGAGATCCGGCAGGCGCTGCGGGAGGCCTGGGCCTGTTCCGTGGCCTTCAAGCACCCCTCCTTCTCCTCGGAGGACGAGGTGCGGCTGGTGGTGTCCCCCTTTGGGCAGGAGGCGTTCGGCATCCAGCCTTGCTACCATATCTCCAGGGAGCGGATCAAGAAATACTATCCCCTGGACCTGCGGGAGATGTGCCGCCGGGTGGGGACGGCTCTGGAGGAGCTGATCTCTGAAATTATCATAGGGCCGGAGTCCACCCAATCCTGTATGATTTTGCAGGACTACCTGGCGGACCAGGGCCTGGGCGCCCTTGCGCCCCGTGTTTTTCTGTCCGACTGCCCGCTGCGGGGAATGCCCAAGTAGGCGGCGGGACCGTCTGCCCTATTGCCTCCGTGGACCCACGGGGGCCGTTTTTATGCTGTATAACTGAAGAGGGAGGAACCATTTTCCATGGTTATCACAGATTTTCTGGAGCGCAACGCCCGGCTCTTCGGCGCGGAAACGGCGTTGGTGGAGCTGAGTCCGTCGGAGGAGCGGGACAGCGCCGTCACCTGGCGGGAGGCCAGCCTTATCGAGAATGCCAGGCCAGACGCCCCCTACCGCCGCGCCCTGACCTGGCAGGAGTTTGACCGGCGGGCCAACCGCTTCGCCAACCTTCTCCTCAGCCGGAACGCCCGGCGGGGGACCAAGGTTGCTATTCTCATGATGAACTGTCTGGAGTGGCTGCCGGTGTATTTCGGAATCCTCAAGGCGGGGTGCGTCGCCGTACCCATGAATTTCCGGTACGCCAGCGACGAGATCCAATACTGCCTGGAGCTGGCGGACGTGGAGGCTCTGGTATTCGGGCCGGAATTTGTCAGCCGCATGGACGCTATTGCCGGGCAGCTGCCCCAGGTGCGGATGATGTTCTTTGTGGGCCGGGACAAGCCGGACTATGCGGAGGACTGCGGGAAGCTGATGGGCTTCTGTTCCTCCGGTCCGCCGCCGGTTGCGCTGGAGGAATCGGATTTTGCGGCCATCTACTTCTCCTCCGGCACCACCGGCTTTCCCAAAGCCATCCTCCACAACCATCTGGCCCTGCTCAGCTCCTGCGAGACAGAGCAGCGGCACCACGGCCAGACTAGGGACGACGTCTTCCTCTGCATCCCGCCGCTGTACCACACCGGGGCCAAGATGCACTGGTTCGGGAGCCTCATCTCCGGAAGCCGGGCGGTGCTGCTGCGGGGGGTGAGGCCGGAGTGGATTCTGCGGGCGGTGACGGAGGAGAAGTGCACCATTGTGTGGCTGCTGGTCCCCTGGTGCCAGGACCTGCTGGACGCCATTGAGTCCGGCAAGGTGGATTTGGACGGCTGCCTGCTGGACCAGTGGCGTCTGATGCACATTGGCGCACAGCCTGTCCCGCCCAGCCTGATCCACCGCTGGAAGCGGGTGTTTCCCCACCACCAGTACGACACCAACTACGGCCTGAGCGAGTCCATCGGTCCCGGCTGCGTCCACCTGGGGGTGGAGAACATCCACAAGGTGGGGGCCATCGGCGTCCCCGGCTACCGCTGGGAGGCGAAGATCGTGGACGAGCAGGGAAACCAGGTCCCCCAGGGAGAGGTGGGCGAGCTGGCGGTCAAGGGACGGGGCGTGATGCTCTGCTACTATAAGAACCCGGAGGCCACGGCGGAAATTCTCAAAGACGGCTGGCTCTGCACCGGCGACATGGCCCGGATGGATGCGGACGGCTTTATCTACCTGGTGGACCGGAAAAAGGACGTGGTCATCTCCGGCGGAGAGAATCTGTATCCGGTACAGATTGAGGACTTTCTGCGGCGGTATGAGAAGATTAAGGACGCGGCGGTCATCGGCCTGCCGGACCAGCGGCTGGGGGAGATTGCCGCCGCTATTATCGAGGTCAAGGAGGGCGCGTCCTGTACGGAGGCGGAGATTCAGGCGTTCTGCCGGGAGCTGCCCCGGTATAAGCGGCCTCGGAAAATCATCTTCGCCCCCGTGCCGCGAAATCCCACGGGTAAAATCGAAAAACCCGCCCTGCGTGAAAAATACTGCCACGGGCGTCTGGTAGAGGCGCAGATCAGAAATTAGAAAAACGCGGCGTCTGGCAGTGTCCAGACGCCGTGCAGTTATCAAAATACCGGTCCTTACTTCGGATCAAAGCCGTGGCAGTCCTTTGTCCCATCTTTGGCGATGAGGTCAGTCCCATAGCAATAGTGGGTGCATTCTACTTCTTCCATATCTTCGAAAGCTGCTCCCAGGTTACAGCCATGGCACTCTGTTTTCGTTCTTGTTACTAGAATAACATCTCCCCTCTTGCATGTGGAGCATTGCCAATTCTGCCACCCCCTATCTTCAAACACAAGATCAGTTCCATTTGTATAGTGGGTACATTTGGTTTCCATTATGACCGACCATTCATTAACCCATCTGGACCCTATACTCACTATAGAACCGCCGCAATCCAAACACGGCGCATAATCTGGTAAGACGTCGGAGTCATCGCTTTCGGCTGATACAGGCACGGTAAACACCAGTAATGCTGCGGCTATGACCACAAACAGCGCGATTGCTTTTTTAGCGTTCATAAATCTATCCCTCCATTAACCTCTCCATACGCCCTGCAATCCACTGATCGCCTATTCCAAGCTGATACCGGACCAATACATTACAGAGTATTTCAATTTTTTTGGATGTGTCTCCAACCCGGCGTATTTCTTGCTGGATAAAGCTGTCATACAGGGTTTCAGGAACACTGACCAGGCATCCGTTTATCACGGCGCGCAATGGCGCGTTCTCCTGTTTGAGATTTTTCCAGTGGTCTGCACAAAATTTCATAAATTGGGGGGATACAGGACGCTCCAACGGCAGATAGTCCGGCAATTGGGAAGAATAAACCATTCCCCATGTCCCCAGAAGCGTGCCGTCCTTATCAAATGCATCTTTCGGCAGCTGAATCATAGAAACCGGGCCGCAGTTTTCTTTCAGCCGGCTCAGATGCTCCATCAGCCAATAAAATCCGCACACTTCATCTGGCCGGTTGCTGGACCAGACGCGGACAGGCCCTCCTGCAGCTGCGTGCGTGAGAATTGTATCTAACTTTTTTGCCGTTTTCGCTGTGTATTGCTGCATTTCTTCCGGATCAACCAACTGGCGCAGCGCACGGCAAAGGAAGGGATAGCGAATCGGGCCGGGAATATCTTCCGATATATCGCCTTCGCTGAAATTGCAAGAAAAATGAATGACCGGGTCAAACGTCCACCCTGTGTCGTTGAGCCTGCTGTCATCAAAGACAACCTCGATAATCCCTGTCATACGACCAGCACACTCCCTCTTATCTTTTCTTCTATAATTCAATAATATCATATTAGTAGATATTTGTCAATGCTATGATTTCGAGTTTTTTGAGTATAAGACTTGACAGCACGCTCCAGACCATGTACCATCTATAGGAAACGGCAAAATTCTTGACAAAATGCCGTGTAAGCCCTCTCAGTCAGCCTGCGGCTGACAGCTCCCCCTAAAGGGGGAGCCAAGAACGACTGCCAAGGGGTTCTGGAAGTGCAGCAGCCGTGACGGAGAGGGCGTATGACCGGTAATTTTGAGGATTGGTATAAAATCGAAAAACCGAAAACAGGAGGAACAAAGCCTATGAAAACCCTGATGCTGGGCAACGAGGCTGCCGCACGGGGGCTGTACGAGGCTGGGTGCGCCTTTGTCTCCAGCTATCCCGGCACCCCCAGTACGGAGATTACCGAGTTCGCCGCTCAATATCCGGAAATCTACGCCGAGTGGGCGCCTAATGAGAAGGTGGCTATGGAGGCCGCTTTCGGCGCGGCCCTGGCGGGGAAGCGGAGCTTCTGCGGCATGAAGCACGTGGGATTGAACGTAGCCGCAGACCCGCTGTTTACCATTGCCTACACCGGCGTGAACGCGGGTATGGTGATTGCCGTGGCGGACGACGCGGGGATGCACTCATCCCAGAACGAGCAGGACTCCCGCCACTACGCAAAGGCGGCCAAGCTGCCCATGCTGGAGCCGTCGGATTCTGCGGAGGCCCTGGCCTTTTCCAAGCTGGCCTACCAGCTGTCGGAGGAGTTCGACACGCCGGTACTGCTGAAGATGTGTACCCGTGTGGCCCACTCCCAGAGCGTTGTGGAGCCGGGGGCGCGGCAGGAGCCGGTCCCAAAGCCCTATGAAAAGAACGGGGCCAAGTACATTATGATGCCCGGCAACGCCAAACGCCGCCACCCTGTTGTGGAGGAGCGGCTGCAGAAGCTGGCCCAGTGGGCGGAGACAGCGGAGATCAACCGTCTGGAGCCGGGCAGCAGCCAGAAAATGGGGATTATCACGTCCTCAACCAGCTATCAGTATGTGAAGGAAGCCTGCGGCGATACTTACCCGGTGCTGAAACTGGGGATGGTCTGGCCTCTGCCGGAGAAAAAAATCCTGGAGTTTGCCAAGAGCGTCAGCCTGCTGGTAGTGGTGGAGGAGCTGGACGGCTTTATTGAGGACCACTGCCGGAATCTGGGCCTTGCGGTGACAGGCAAGTCCAACTTCCCCGCCATTGGCGAGCTGAGCCAGAACATGGTGGCGGAGCAGCTGGCGGAAGTACGCTGCGCAGGGGTTAAGCTGGACGCGGAGCTGCCTCCCCGCCCGCCGGTGATGTGCGCGGGCTGTCCCCACCGGGGCCTGTTCTACACCCTGGCGAAAAACAAGCTCACCGTCATGGGCGACATCGGCTGCTATACCCTGGGCGCGGCGGCGCCGCTGGGGGCCATTGATACTACCATCTGTATGGGCGCGTCCATCTCCAGCCTCCACGGGTTCAACAAGGCGGGAGGCGGTCAGGGCGAGGGAAAAACCGTGGCTGTGATCGGGGACTCCACCTTTATGCACTCCGGCGTCACGGGCCTGGTCAACGCGGCTTACAACGGGTCCAATTCCACCGTGATTATTCTGGACAACTCCATCACCGGCATGACCGGCCACCAGCAGAATCCCACCACCGGCTATAATCTCAAGGGCGATCCCTGTACGAAAATCGACCTGGAGAGCCTGTGCCGGGCCGTGGGCATCCGGCGCGTACGGGTCGTGGACCCCTACGACCTGGCGGCCTGCAGCCAGGCGGTGCAGGAGGAGCTGGCGGCGGCGGAGCCGTCGGTAATCATCTCCCGCCGTCCCTGCGCGTTGCTGAAGTATGTCCAGCGCCCCGGCCCCATTGCCGCGGATGCGGACAAGTGCGCGGGGTGCAAAGCCTGCATGAAAATCGGCTGTCCGGCTATCAGCATGACGGACGGCAGGGTCAGAATCGACAGCACCCTCTGCACAGGCTGCGGCGTGTGCGGACAGCTGTGCAAATTCGGCGCACTGAGCGGCGGAAAGGAGGCGTGAGCGGTGGAGACAAAGAATATTATGATCGTAGGCGTGGGCGGTCAGGGAACGCTGCTGGCCAGCAAGCTGCTGGGCCGGATGCTGCTCAGCCGGGGCTATGACGTGAAGGTCAGCGAGGTCCACGGTATGAGCCAGCGGGGCGGCAGTGTGGTGACATATGTGCGCTGCGGGGAGAAGGTCCGCTCCCCTATCATCGACAAGGGGCAGGCGGATGTGCTGCTCTCCTTTGAGCTGCTGGAGGCGGCCCGGTGGACAGAGTACCTGAAGCCCGGCGGTAAGGTCATCACCAACACCCAGCAGATCAACCCCATGCCCGTCATTACCGGCGCGGCGGCGTATCCCCAGAATCTGGAGGAAAGCATCCGGGGGCTGGGCATTGACCTGGATGCCTTTGACGCGCTGGCGTTGGCGGAGGAGGCCGGCAGCAGCAAGGCGGTGAATATCGTGCTGATGGGCAGAATCTCCCGGCAGTTTGATTTTTCCGAGGCGGAGTGGCTGGAGGCCATTGAACAGAGCGTGCCGCCGAAATTCCTGGAGCTGAACAAGAAAGCGTTTGCGCTGGGCCGGAATGCGTAGGTCTATTCCAGCGTGTCCGCAATGGCGTCGATTTTTCCGCGCAGGCGTTCCAGCGTCTTTTGCAGAGCGGCCCTGTCCGTGTCGAGATTGCTGGCGGACAGCTCTGCCAGCATGAGCATCTGGTGGAGGCTGCGGTCGATTTCGTCCAGCGCGTTTTCCACATGCTGGAGCAGGTCTTCATTTTCAGGCATGGTACATGCCTCCTTTCCTGAGATATGGAGGGAGTATACTACAAATTTACTGAAAAAGCAACTGAAACGCCGCAGCGCAAACAGCGCTGCGGCGTTTCGGCGTCCCGGCGGAGCATCAGGCGGAGGGGGTCATGGTCAGGACGCAGTTCTCGGAGGCAAAGGACAGGGAGATAATATTCCTGGAACTGGGATTGTACGTGACGGTCAGCCGGTAGGAGGAGAAATCCTTGTAGGGACAGTCCACAGGGACGGTCACACTGGCGGACTCCGGCCCGGAAGCGTCAAAGACCGCCTGGCTGCTCCGGAGCATATTGGCCCGCTGGCCGGAAAACTGGCAGGTCAAAAAGCAATAGGCCAGATACACCCCCTCGCCGTCTTCCGCATGGGGGTCCCGATAGGGGCCTGTATAGGGGCCATCGGGTCCCTGGGAGGGCAGAGGGCCGGTGGGGATGCCGGAAATCACCAGCTGGGGTTCCAGGACTGTCAGGTCGCGGTTCCGATAACCGGCCTGGAGACCGTTCAGCTGGCTGTGAAAGACAAAGGGCTGGGCGGTCAGGCCAACCTGGAAGAAGTCCAGACTGTCGCTGACGGCAGTTTCCGCGGTAAACGCCTCCGCGCTGCCGGTGCGCTTGTCCAGCAGCGTCCCGGCGTAGCTGTGGCCCTCCCTGTAAAAGCTGTCCAGCAGCTCCAGAACGCTGTCCAGTTCTCCGTTTCCCGTGTCCACCGCGGTGTCGGGCAGGGGCTTGGACGCGCTGCTGTCAATGCGCAGGCCCTTTTCGCCGTCCCACTGGTAGTCCCAGCCGAAGGCCCGGACAGCGTAGTCAAAGGTCAGGGGGAAGTAGGTCACGCCCCCATAGTTGAACAGGGGATAATCGGCCTCGCTGTTGTCAATGGATACGCCGTTGACCTTCACCGGGTAGTCCACCCGGGTCACGGATACCCGCCCGCTGTGGCCGGTATGGCCGGTGTCGGGGACATAGGGACCCCGCTCTCCGGTCTGGGTGATGGAGAGGGTCCGGGTATCGCTGTCCCAGTCTGTGGCGAGGCCCAGAAAACGGCAGAGGTGGTAGGTCATGGGGAAATAGGTGATATTGCTGTAGAGCAGCAGGGGGTACTGGGCTGTACGGTTCTCCACAGCACAGCCGTTGAGCGTCACCGGGCCGGAGGCGGCGGAGGCGGTCAGCCGTTCCGCGGCAGCGGCGGCAGGGGACAGTCCCGCCAGCAGGACGCAGCAGAGGAGGGCGCAGAGGACGCTTCTGATTTTCATGGCGGGCAGTTTCCTTTCCTGTAATCTGCCTTTATTATAGCAGAGGGACCGGAAAAAGGAAAGAGGATAGGTTTACAAATATAGGCCAAATTCTTTGTATATATTCACAACTTGGAATACAAAAAGCAGCCGCACCAACGGCGCGGCTGCATACGGCAGAAAAACAGGTTATTCTTCCTCGCTGGCGGCCTGGGATTCCGCCTCCTGCTGGGCGGCGATCTCCTCCTTGGACGCCTGGTGCGCTTCCACCAGAGGCGCACCGCAGTGGGGACAGAATCTGGCGTCGCTGATTTTCCCGCACACAGGGCAGACCTTGCCCTCCTCTGCGGCAATGGCCTCCTCTGTCTCGGCTTTCTCTCGCTCGGCCTGCAGCGCGGCAATCTTCTCCTGGGAGTCCCGCACGGCCTTCATCACGTCGGCAATGGCCTCCGGAAAATCCTCCTGGGCGTACTCGTTGGCGTACCACTGGCCAATCTCGCGATACCGCTTATCCAACTCCCGTTTTTCCGCCATAATAGCAGCGGAAATCTTGGCGGAATCGGCGACCTCCTTTGCCTTTTCCGAGGCTTCCTTTGCTTTTTCCGAAACATTACCGGCAACTGTCTTTGCCTTTTGGGTCAGCTCGTCAAAAAAACTCATTGCGTTCTCCTTTCAAATGGGATGGCGGGGGCCATCTCGTTCTGCGCTGCCGTTGTGCATGACTGTATTATAGCCCTACTTTCCAATTTCTGCAAGAGATATTTTCTTTTTTCCGCCGGCGCGTATCCGGAATCATTTTACTCCGCAGTTCCCATATAAATAAATCTGGGGGTGTGGATGTGAAAAAAGGAAATCCAATCTTCTACCGTACGATGCTTCTGACCGGAGCCAACTTTCTCCTGCGTCTGGCCGGTATGGGCTTTCAGGTCTTCCTCTCCCGCCGGACCGGCGCGGAGGGCGTCGGCCTGCTGCATCTGGTTATGTCTGTCTCCGCGCTGTCCTTTACCGTCGGCTCGGCAGGCGTGCGCACCTGCGCGACGTACCTGTCCGCCGGGGAGCTGGGCCGGGGACGCCCTGACCGGGTTGGCAGTGTGCTCTCCGGCTGCTGCCAGTACAGCCTCCTCTTCAGCAGCGCGGCTGCCGCCGCGCTCTGGTGCGCCGCGCCGTGGCTGTGCCGGGTCTGGATCGGGAGCCGGGCGGCGTTGGCTGCGCTGCGCCTGTCCGCGCTGTTTCTTCCCGTCCGGTGTCTCCAGGGAGTCCTGACCGGATACTTCACCGCCGCGGAACGAACCGGCGTCCTGGTGGCGGCGGCATTTCTGGAACAGGGCTGCGCAATGGCGGTTACCTTCCTACTGCTGTCGCGGTGGGCGGGTCTGGATGCCGGACAGGCCGCTTTTGCTGTGACGGCAGGCGGGGGCTGCGCGGACGCACTGGGCCTTCTGCTCCTCCTGTTAGCCCGGCGGGGACTGCGGCGGAGAGGTCCGGTCCCCTACGGCTCTATTCTCCGCACAGCCCTCCCCCTGGCCCTGGCCGACACCCTGCGTTCCGGACTGAATACCATTGAGGATTTGATTATCCCCCGGCGGCTGGCCCTTTTTGCCGGTACTGTAAACGCAATGGCGGATTACGGTATGCTGCGGGGCATGGTATTTCCGGTGTTGATGTTCCCGGCGGCGGCGCTGTTCTCCCTGGCTGAGCTGCTGACGCCGGAGTTCTCCCGCTGCGCCGCCAGGGGCAGCAGAAACCGCGTGCGCTATCTGGCACGGCGGGGACTGCGGGCGGCTATGCTGTCCGGCCTGTGCGCCGGGGGCCTGCTCTTTACGCTGGCCGGACCTTTGGGCACACTGCTCTACGGAAACGGGGAGGTGGGCCGGCTGCTGCGGCTCTATGCCCCCTTTGTCCCCCTGCTCTACGCCGACGCCCTTGTGGACGCCATGTGCAAGGGTCTGGGCCAGCAGAACGCCAACGCCCGGTACAATACCCTGACCTCCTTCCTGGATGCCGCATTGCTGTGGCTCCTGCTGCCCCGCCTGGGGCTGGGCGGGTATTACTTCAGCTTTGCCGCCTCCCATCTCCTCAACTTTGCCCTCAGCCTGCGGCGGCTGACGCTGGCGGCGGACATCCGGCCAGAGCCGGGAAAACCGGCGTTGGCCGCAGTGTGTACAGCGGCTGCCGCTGCCGCCGCGTCCCTGACAGCGGGGGGCGGGGGCCTGCTTGCGCCGGGCGGATGCTACCTGCTGCTGCTGGGAACGCTCTGGACCATCTTCCGGGTGGCCGGAAAAGAGGACGTACAGTGGCTGATGAGCCTGGTTACAGGCCGCTGCCGGTCCTGAAACCAGACGGAGAGCCCGCACCGCGCCGCTATTCTTACATTTGTTATATTCGAGCGAAATATAGTCTTGATTTTTCCTCTGTTTTCATTTAAAATGTGCTGGGTAGGGCATTGGAAATGCCCAGCAACAAAACAGGGAGGCAATGACATGAAAAGGAAGATTTTGGTCGTTGATGACGATAACATGAATTTGGTGCGGACAAAGATGTTTTTAGGGCAGGAATACGAGGTGCTTTTGGCGGAATCCGGGATGGAAGCTCTGGGAAAGCTGAAGGATGAGAAGGTGGATATGGTTCTGCTGGACATCGACATGCCTGGGATGAACGGCATTGAGACCTTTGAGCGTATGAAAGAATTTGCCGCGGATATACCGGTGATTTTTTTAACGGCATCGGGTGCGGAGGACGATGTGGTCAGCGCCATCCGGCTGGGCGCAGTGAACTATCTGAAAAAGCCCTTCCGTATGCAGGAGCTGATGAAGCGGGTGGCCCAGGAGTTTGACGCCAAATGAGAGCGGAGGAGCAGACTGGCCGGCACCTGCTGCTGGCTGTTGTTACAATGCTGTTCAGCGGATTGCTGAGCGTGGTCACAGCGGTACTGGGCTGGGAATTCTGGATGATTATACTGATGGCCGTGGGCTGCTGCAGCGTATGGGTCCTGCATATTGCCCGGATTGGCTCGGATTCCTTTTATGAGAATCTGTCTGCCGGACTGCTCCTGACCGAATTCTTTTATTTCAGCGTGCATGAAACCAGCCTGTTTGACATCCCCGCTGTGGCCTGCATCCTGATTCTCGCGCTGTTTATGCTGAACAAAAAATGGATTCTCCATATGATTCTGTCCCTCTATGCGCTGGGACTGCTGTATCATACGCTGATCCTTCATACCATCTCCCGCCAGATGCAGCTCCAGGAGGTTTTTCACCTGGGGCTCGGCCTTGTTGTGACCATCAGCGGGGCTGCGCTTGCAAGATACTGGATCAACCGGCGGAATGTGCAGCGGAAATGGTATGAACGTATATTCAATGAACTAGAGACGGCGGGAAAGCAGAACGCCGTCTTTTTGTCGAACGTGTCCCATGAGCTCCGCACGCCCATCAATATGGTCATCGGCATCAGCGAGGTGGCTCTCGGAAGGGATCTCCCGCCGGAGATCCGGACGGATATGGCGTCCATCAAACTGGCGGGAAAGCGGCTGTCCACCCAGATCAATAACATGCTGGATTACACGGAGATCGTGGAGGGTACGCTGACCCCGGCCAAGAAGGAGTATATGATCACCTCGGTGCTCAACGACGTGATTACAATGACCGCCCTGCAGAGCAACCGGCAGCATCTGGAGCTGGTGTTTGACATTGACCCGAAGGTGCCGGCCCAGCTGATCGGGGACGCGGAGAAAATTTCCCATGTTTTCAAAATCCTGCTGGAAAATTCCATTAAATTTAGTCCCAATTCGACTTCGTGTTCCCGGTTGAATCTATTGGATAAATATGTATCACAGTTCAATAATCATACACTCGAACAAAAAAGAGATTGCTCACCATAGGTGGACAGTCTCTTTTTTGTTTTTGGCAAAACAGATAATTAGATAATCCGATTTTTAGTCATTATTCCGAATTTCAAGAAATGAATTTAAGAAGGCAGAAAAGACCATCTAATCATGTTCTTATAAATTGACAATCATTGATCTTTTCAGATGGGCGGTCAAAAAATCTAACATATCATTGGTTGATTGAAGTACTCAACGTGGTATAGATACTCCTCCTATGTGGTGTTGAACTTAAAAATACAAGTTCAATACATACTGTGGAGGCATACATCATGTCAGAGAATATCATCAAAGAGGACATTATATTTAACAACTGTTATACAGGAACAGACTTCGAGAATAAAACACTTGACCTTCTTAGACTGGCGGGTTTCACCGCTAAAAAGATTGGTGGTGCCAATGATGGCGGCATTGACATCATAGCGAGCATGAATATTCAAGGAATTAAATATTCATATTGCATTCAATGCAAGTATCACAACAAGACATTAGCTAAGGCACCAGTTCAAGAGGCTTATACTGGAGCAGCGTTTTATGACAGTATTGGAAAGCCAGTTGTCATTACCAACAATAGTGTAACATTTAATGCTAGGTTATATGCCAAAAAGGTAGGTGTAGAAATTATTGCAGATTCTGAGTGGAATGAAATCAAGAAGGCTTGTATCTCCAAGAAAGCCCTAAAACAGCATACTGGTTTAATGGGAATAATCATTTCGAGCGCAATCAAGAATCCGGAATATGCCCGACACGCTATAGCAACAGAACAAGAGCATATTCCACCAGAATTAAGTGAAAAGGAAAAGTGCAGGCTACAACTTCAATCTGATTTTGACATGGCAGAGGAATATCTAAAGGAGGCAGAGCGTTTACAGCAAAAAGCCATGAAGAATCAAAGAATGGCATTTGAAAGACAGAAGAAAGCTATTTTAGCCAATCTTGACTATGGTTGAAGGGAACGCACCATAGATAGTGCAAACAATTTAATAAAGTTAGGAGGTTTTACCATGTCCGACTTCTTCAACGAAGCGTTGAAGGGTGGCCTTGATAGTTTGACAGCTGACCAACTGGATGAACTAATAATCATGGCCCATGCAAAAAGGTCGGAAATTAGAGGAAAAAAGGAAATTAAAACATCAGATAGTTGTCCATTTTGTGGAAGTATCAGGATCAAAAAACATGGGAAATCAAGAAAAGGGACTCCAAGAAAAATTTGCAAGGATTGTGGAAAGACATTTTCTTTCGGAATTGACACTCTGGAACAAAACACACGCCTATCAGATACAAAACTTGCGGCTCTGTACGTAGGAATTGTAGAGAATCAAACGATTGCGAATCTTGCCCAAAAGATGAAAGTTAGCAGATCAACAGCGGCACAGCACAAATTAAAAATCATGGACATTCTTTATCAGAGAATGATGGCACAGCTAAGAGGAATAGACGATGATGGAAACCCCATCTTCAAATTTGAGGGAGAGATACAATGTGATGAATGGTTCTGCACTGTATCATTCAAAGGAAAACGGGATCCAGAGTTTTTCATTTTTACATTGAAAAGGTTCCCACGACATAATTGCTCCTCGGAAGATCAAGATAAATATTTGAAAAAACACGATTTATGGAATAGGGTAATAGCCATTCCTGGCTATTTAGAGGAACTACGGGAAAACACTAAAAGATACAAACGGGGAATCAGCAATGAGCAAGCCTGCATTGTTGTAGCTGTAGATGATGAAAAGAACTTAATAGCAAAACCTGTTTCTGTTGGCAGGTTAGAAACAGCTGATGCAAAGAAATTATTATCAGGACACTTTGACAATGGTAGTACACTCATTACGGATAGTCATTCAGCTTATCCAGTCTTAGCCAAGAGTGAAAAAATCAATCATGTCCAAATAAAAGCTGACAAGCACACCGAGGGCCGATATAATCTTGCATCTGTCAATGGAATTCATTCGCAGATAGAAAAATTTATGCCAGAATCAGCAGAACGCATTCCAGCAACAAAGTATCTGAATCAATACATGGCCTTGTTTATATGGCAATGGTTACATAAAGGTTTAACACTGGACGAGAAAGTTATTATGTTAAAACGCACCCTCGCAGACAGTTGGGATGATTACAAAGAATCCTATGAAAGCATTAAATCTCGTCCACTGGACATTAACACCAAGGGCCAATTCCCTAATGTAGTATAATAACAATGATTTTGAAATGGGTCAGACACTGTCCTGGCCCATTTTTAATGCTATCGTGTAGGCAGTATGATATAATAAGAAAAAAATTTTTCAAAATAAGTGTCAGATTTTTGCTTAGAAATTGTGTATATAGGTGAAAGGAGGATTTGTATGGATGATAATGGCATAATCCAGCTCTATTGGGATAGGGATGATCAAGCCATAACAATAACATCCGATAAATACGGTCATTACTGCAAAGCCATAGCAAGGAACATATTGAATAGTGAAGAAGATGCAGAGGAATGTGTCAATGATACCTATCTAAACGCCTGGAAATCCATGCCAACCCATTGGCCTGAACAATTAGCAACATTCCTCGGTAAAATCACACGGAACCTAGCTTTTAACAGGTACAAGCATAATCATACCGAAAAACGCGGCGGGGGCGAAATAGCACTTGTTTTAGATGAATTGACCGACTGTATATCGGATGTTGATGATGTAGAGCAAATCATTAACCGCCAAGAACTGATAAAGGCTATCAATTCATTTGTCAGAAGTCTTTCAGTAAACAAGCGGAATTTGTTTGTACGACGCTATTGGTATGCAGATTCAATTTCAGCCATTGCAAATGACACTGGAATGTTGCAGGGAACCGTATCAAAGACATTAGGGCGGACAAGAAAAGAACTAAAAGCATATTTGACAGAAAGGGGCTTTGAGATATGAGAAAAGAAGATTTCTTTGAAGTCCTTGGTGAACTTGACGACGACATCGTGAAAGGGGCTAAAACAACTATGAAGAAAGATAAGGACAAAAAGCCCATTTGGGCTAAGTGGGGAGCATTGGCTGCCTGTTTGGCTCTGATTGTAAGTCTGGCTGGCGGTACACTCATTGCCGAGGCCAAGGCATACAGTACAGCGGTAAAGTTTTTCGAGGTCAACGGCTTGTCCATGGAGGGCCTGAACCGATCAGACGTGAAAGCGGTCTACCGAGACATTACGACCAAGAGCTTTACAAATGATAAGACGGCCCAAGTGATGGAACGTTCGGTGCCGGGGATGGAGATTTCCCAGCGGGAGCCCACCCCGGAGGAACTGGCGGCACTGTGGGATTGGAATATGTGGCGCAACGCCCAGTCAAGGGCTGGGATCAGCTACCGCATCGATATTCAAGAAAAGATGGACGAGACACTGGGATTCGATGTGATGGACAAAAGCACCCTGGAATGCTATCGGGATGGAGAATTGCTCTGGACGGCGGAAATCCACGATTTCCTTGCAGAAGGCAGCGTATTTACCGCTGACGGGACAGCAGTCTGGGGTCGCAATGACACCTGGTCCAGCGAACAGCCCACCTGTGCTTGGCTTGCTAGGATAGATATGAGCGGGGGCATTTTATGGCGGCAACAGATGGATCATGGCTTCAAGCACGAATATATATCCCATGTATTGGACAACAGGGATGGAACCTGGGCGGTTATCAGCCGGGGGGATTTGAGATACCTTTGTCTGAGCCAATACGACACCGACGGCAATGAGTTGTCCTTCCATAAAACCGAGGTGGGCAACCTGGGCATCTGGAACGCTGCCCGGTTGGGGGACGGCTACCTGGCCCAACTGGGGAACATCACGGACGGCGAGACTGACCGGCTGGTCAAACTGGACCGGGAGGGGAATCTGCTGGACAGCTTCCTCTACGAAGGGGAAGACTGCGACTACACCATCACCAACATGATCGAGTTTGGGGGCCGGGTGTACCTGTCGGCTTACGCCGTGCCCAAGCAGACAGACGGGGGCGGGCGGCATGAGATTGCCAATATCTTGGCCTACCTGTTTGACAACAACATTTGGGAGATTTCCAGCGAGGAATTGACCCCCATGGTGCGGGATAACTACACGGCGGTGCTACTTCTGTGCGACCCAGAAGGGGGAACACCAGAGATATTCTATTCTGTCAAAGGCTCTCTGGGCGGAAGATTGACCGTAAACGACACTGGAGAATTGGGGTGGGATGTGGAGAGCGTGGTGAGCACATTTTTTTCCCCAGCTACCAACTCCTTTACCATCGGCGGCACCTGTCAGGTATTCTGTTATACCTTTGATAATGCCGGAACTCTGCTTCGCCAAGAGGATACAGGCGAAACAGTACCATATCATAGATAGCCCTAAGCCAATACTTTATAGGGGCAGTCAAACTTGATTCGACTGCCCCTATTTCTATGCCGACAGGCAGATGTAGATGAATTATGGTTTACGATGCTGACGTTTTTATATGAGAATAATATAAGAATTGCACGCCCTACAGAAACAATCTAAAATTAGGTAGAATCGGCTAATTCAATGATTATACAGCAAAAATTTAGATTATATCACCGGGAACACGAAAGCGAATTGGGATTAAATTTACAGAAGAAGGGGGCGTAAACGTCCGGATCGGATACCGGTGGGAGAGCTACGGCATCAATCT
>Ga0137308_100752_pt1 | contig 44594 bp, 51 predicted proteins | sample Inofrocosms_June_FD_97181 | JGI IMG/M metagenome (GOLD analysis project Ga0137308, IMG submission 97181) | Mouse cecal microbial communities from Vienna, Austria - N-Acetylneuraminic and N-Acetylglucosamine D2O microcosms_June | ecosystem: Host-associated > Mammals > Digestive system > Large...
CCAAGCTGGATACGTGGGTTCGATTCCCATCACCCGCTTTTTTGTTTCCCTAATTATAAAAAAGCATAGCTGAACATACCCGTTCATGCTATGCTTTTTGTCATGGAGTATAGGGGATTCGAACCCCTGGCCTCAACAATGCGAATGTGTTTTATTGCATTTTATTATTTTCCTAAAAAGGCCTGGAATCCTTGGAAACTCGGGCTTTTTTAGACTCTGATCAGTGCCCTGAAATCTGGCGTTTGTGTACTAAATTTCTCCCTCTGGTACACAAAAAGTACACAGATTTTTCTATATTCCGGCCGATTTTGCAATGCTGTCGAGCAGTTCTGCAGCTTCCTTGTCCGCTTCCTGGATAGCATGGGTATAAATATCCAGGGTAACAGATGTACGGCTGTGTCCGAGTCTTTTAGAGACGGTTGCAATATCTGTATGCTGGTTGATCAGGACGCTGGCGGACGTATGCCGGAGTCCGTGCAGAGAGATATCAGGAAGCCGATCAGCCGGAGCGCATTGCGCATTATAATTCCGAAGTATATCTTTAAATTTGGCGGTAACGGTGTCAGGGTACATCCTGGAGCCGTTCAGCTGACAAAATACATTGTTTTCCCCCATCCATGCGGAGCCGAGGGCAAGCCTCATTTCTTTCTGGTGTATTTTCCATTTTCTGGCGGCTTCCATGACAGAATCGGGCATGTTAATAGTTCGGATCCCGCTTGATGTCTTAGTCTCTTTGATTATGATTCCGTCCGAGGTTTTGCTTGCGCTTTTACTGATCCGTATTGTTCCTGCAGAAAAATCTACATCCGGCCAGTCCAGGGCGATCAGCTCCCCGCGTCTGCATCCGGAAAATGCAGCCATAATATAAAATAGCTTGAACTGTTCGGAAATCCGCCGCTCTTCTGTATATGCTGATACATAATAGATATTTCCATTTCTCTTTTTGCATGTATGTTCCCGATAATTTGCCACAAGCGGCATATCAAGCGCAGCTATAAAGCGGTTCAATTCATCAATGTTGAAACTCTTTACCTTCTCTTCCTGATATTCCTTCCGGGGAGTTTTCACATGAGTAAGAGGATTCGAAGGTATCAGCTGCATGTCTACAGCCCACTGCATGACTGTGGAAAATACAGCGATACTTCTTCGGATTGTAGATGCTGCCATAGTAGTTCCGTCTGCTCTTGGTTTTGCCATCTTGTTATAAAATTTCTGTATTTCCAGTTGCTGGCGGCATAAATCACTAATCTTTACATGTCCGAAGGCTGGTATGATCTTCTTTTCCAGATGTGACTTATAGCCCTCTGCGGTGGCCTGTGACAATTTTACAAATGCGCATTCTTCCAGGTATCTTTCAACCAAGGCGTCAAATTTTATGTTGCCCCCTTGAAGATGTTCACCTGATTTTACGGATTTTTCAAATTCAGCAGCAAAGCTCTGGACTTCCTTTTCAATAACAGATTCTGCTTTCGCCCGTCCTGTGGCCGTGCTGTATTCGGGCTTGAACGTGGTAGATTTTGTGATTTTCCTCCCCTTTGAATCATAGCCAACGCTCACACGGATAAGATAATTTTTCCCGCGTTTTTCTATATGTGCCATTGTTTCACCTCCTGACTATTATTTTGTATGCGGGCATTTTGCGCCGGCGCAATTCTTTAATCATGTTTTCTGAAATTAAATAATTTTGTGACAGAGGGGGAACGATACGCAGGTATCGTTATACATATCAGCTATCAGCTGATAATTGATATCCCCTCTATCCTTTTTTAACTGTTATTATTAAACTGTTATTATTTAAACTGTTATTATTAGTGCTCGGCTTATCGAAACTTCGCAAATCGAAACTTCCATGCTCGAAACTTCGATTTTCAGAGCGTCGGGATTCTGTATTTGATTGATAATCCCTCTATCCTTTTAACTGTTATTATTAAACTGTTATTATTTAAACTGTTATTATTAGTGCTCGACTTATCGAAACTTCGCAAATCGAAACTTCCATGCTCGAAACTTCGATTTTCAGAGCGTCGGGTTTTGGTATTTTCTCCTGTATTTATTTTATATTTTCATTATTTTTTCCGATTTCATGCCCAATTGCTTTGATAAATGTTTTTATTAGCTCTATGCTTAGATAGGGCAAACGTTCAGCCTGCTCATTAGTCAAGAAATAACATTTGTTATTATCTGTAAAACGCAAGAGTGTGCCTTCAATTCCTTTAAATTTAAATGGTGAATAATGGTGAATATTATTTAAATTCAACCAACTATCCCATAAGGATTCAGAATTATTTTCTGGCTGAGTATTCTGAGACATATGTTGAAAATAGTTTATTGCTTCTACATCATTTTCGGTCATTAAATCTACACTTATTGACTCAATTAAATATTCTACGGGTACATCTAGGATATTAGCAATTTTTTGTAAGGTTTCAAATTTGGGATTTCTATATCCAAGTTCGTATTGTCTGATCATTGCTTCAGACATTCCACAAAGATTTCCTAGCTGTTTTTGTGTAAATCCCTTTTCTTTTCGTATACGTTTGAGATTATCGCCCACTATCATTAATTTTACCTGCCTTTTATTTTCAATATACCACATTCTATAAAAAAATAACAGTAGCAAAAGTTGTCTTTTTTACACTTGACAGTAACAAAAGCTGATGTTATTATTATAAAACAGTAACAAATGATACTTGGAAGGAGGGATAAAAATGGCAAGTATAATATCTGGATTGCAAATTAGCCAAAACAAGGTACAGATTCGTATGGCAAAAAAATGTATGAACCCATACGATTTATGTCGTTCTGCCGGAATAAGTTATGCTTCTTACAGAAGAATTATGAAAGAAGGCGGATGTAAAATTGCTACTCTTGGCAAGATTGCGCAGGCTCTCGAATGCGAAGTAACTGAAATTATTGAGTAAAGCAGGGTAGTATTTATAATTTAAGCGAAATAAAATCAAAAATCGTGCTTTAGAGAGGAGGTTACCATGACACAGAGAGAATTTGAAGAAATGATGGACAGTCTGACTGATGAAGAGATAGAGCGCCTGGGAATTGGCAGTGAAAAATTTAATAGACGTCATAAAGAGATTATGGACGAATCTGATCAGATTTTAGAGAGGGAACGAGAAAAAAGAAAGAAAAGGGGGGGAGAACATTGACGAAGGCGGAAATGGTAAACAGATATACGTCACTTGCACGCAGGCGAACAGAGATTCTTTTACAAAGCAGTACAGGCAAAAGACCGGAACTCGATATGGAGGAGCGGGCCATCTTTCAGGAGATGGCCGCGCTGGAAACAGCAATGCGCCTTCCGATTGAAGAAGAGCAGAAAATTCCGGAAATGATTCCGATAAAAGAAGCTGCCAAGCGCACAGGGCTCTCGTATGATTGTGTGAGAAAGCTCTGCCTACAAGGGAAGGTAGTATGTGTTAGAGTAGGGCAAAAATATCTGGTCAATATGGGAAAGATGATTGACTTCTTGAATGGCGTGGAGGCAGGTGAATAATTTTGAGCGAGTAAAATGTCAAAGAGATCTGGAAATAGAGAGGAAAATGCATGAATGAAGAAAGGAGGGTTTGGAGTGGTATATCAAGATGTAATGCGGAACGCTAGTTTAGAACCAGAGAGCAAATCAATATATGCATACTTGGCGTGTTTCGCAGGTGATAAAGATAATTGCCATCCGAGTAGGAAGTTAATGCTTAAAGAATTAAAAATGAGTGAGCAGAGATTTTCTAAATACATGAACGCATTACTTGCTGCAGGCGTGGTAAAGGTTACCAGAGAACGGGATGGAAATATATTTGGAAAAAATATTTATACAATAACGCATAAAGTCATAATTGCAGAAGAAAACGCAGAATCAGGATGCTCTGAAATTCCGCATACGGAAAACGAGTATACTGAAAATAAGCATACGGAATGTGAGCATGCGAGAAACATGGACACAAATAATAATACTAATAGGGATAGAGAGTATATCAATTACCAGCAGATAGCTGATATGTATAACAATACCTGCGTATCGTTCCCCCGTGTAACAAAATTATCTGATTCCAGAAAGAAAGCTATAAAAGCCAGATTGAAACAGTATAGCGTAGAGGATTTTCAAAGGCTTTTCACAATGGCGGAGGAAAGCAGTTTCCTGAAAGGGAAAAATGACAGGAACTGGTCAGCAAATTTTGACTGGCTCATTAAAGACGCAAATATGGCAAAAGTGCTTGATGGGAATTACATTGATAAATCAACCAGTACGCGGAGCCATACGATCACTGAGGAGGAACGGGCGAGACTGGAAGCGGAACGGATTGCGAATATGCCGGAGTGGATGAAACATCTGCAGAATCGTGAACCCCGTGAAGATGATCCGTTCAAATAAAGGGGGTTATTTGTTGGATGTAAGAAATACTGAATATCTTGCAAGGCTTGTAAGAGGTGAGGTCGTACAAGCCTATACGTTGGATATAAGGGACGCTGAACACCTTGCAAGATTCAGAGTAAGCGGAAAAGGGAATATAAGCTACAGAGCCGAACACATGAATGCGGAAGAACAGAATATACGCCGCACCTGGATCCGGAAGCATCTAACAGGTACACAGTTCCAGAACCGTAATAATGATTACATAGACGGAATGCGCCTGGAACTGGATCACAATATTGGGGGCATGTGGATCGAGGATATTGACGGCTACTTGTATCATACCAAATGCCAAAAGGTGAGTGAGGAGGATTCACAATTCCGCAAGTCCAGGGCTATGATGCCTTTTGAATTTTTAAATGCGTCAGGAAAAGATTTTGACTGGACCCGGTACGGTATGAACGTTGATGGAATAAAACGTACAGTCAATGAGTTCCTGGCCAGATACGAAGAATTTCAGGAAAAAGGTATGGGCCTGTACATTTATTCTGCCGAAAAGGGGAGCGGAAAAACAATGCTTTCCTGCTGTCTGCTGAATGAGATATCAAAACGCTATATCGGCAGCATAAAGTTTGTGAATACCCTGAATTTCCTTGAAATGACAAAGAAGGGATATCATTACGACAATCCGGATGTGGAATCCCTGTATGTGTGCAGGACTCTGGTGATCGATGATATAGGCGTGCAGCTTGATAAGGGATGGGTGGACACTGTATTCTACCGCCTGATTAATACCAGGTATGAGAACCGGAAGCCCACGATCTACACCAGCAACCTGCAGATAGCCGATCTGAAAATGGATGACCGGATCAAGGACCGGATAGACAGTACATGTTTTGAGGTACATCTTCCGGAAGTCCCGGTACGGCGGATTATCCGGAAAGAAGAAAAAGAAAGAATGATGTTTGGGGCTGATGTCCCCAAGCCTGGGAAGAAAGGGGCATAATGAAAGCGGAAAAATTATTTAACCGGGAGGAATATGAAAATAATCTGAACTGTTTGGTGACTTCGTTGAAGGCCAAAGATGGCGTTAATTCAGAGGATGTACTGCGGTATTTGACACTCTCACAGATCACCAGGGCAGCCGACGCGCTGGAAGAGATCGCTTCCATGCTCTCATTGATCAGTGACTGTGTTGAAAAGGAAGACGAACTTATATCAGGCAGATTACGTGTTAAACGATGAAATCTGTTATGTCTGGAAGAAAGAGAGGATAAAAAATTGCAGCGAGTGGTTACAAGAAAAATCCCGCGGATCGTTCCCATCCGTGCGGAGGACCTGAAAAAAAAGGACCTTTTTCATTTGAAATATATGTGCGAAACGGAGATAGAAGCGTTTGTCATTTGTGATTCAAGGCCGGAAACGATCCTGGTCAATAGGTCGCTTGCATGTGCCGAAGATATGGTGCCGGTCATTAAGAAACTTATGGGCCAGAAATATCTGAACACCAGAACAGAAAGGCTCATGGATCAGTTTGAAAAAGCGGCAGGAGAAAAGGCTGCGTGTACACTTCTCTCCATTTGGGCCAGATGGCGCAGCGAACAGACCAAAGCAGAGCTGAAGAAGACGGGGGATGAAATCCTGCGCAGGGTCCGAGAGAAACATATATCAAAATATTTGAGAGGCCGTGAAAACATCATCCATACAGTATTTGATATTGGTTTTGGATTTTATTCAGAGGATAGAAAAAGCGACTATGAGACAGGCGCGGAGAATGCTTTCCTGTACGGGTATCTGTGCTGCATGGAGAACAACGGGATCCGCTTTGCGGAAGGAAAATCAATATCTCTCTAACTGAAAGGAAATCGGGAAATGACACCAGAAAAATACAAATATTATATAGCGGAAATGCTGGACAGTATTTCTGATGAAAAACATCTACGGCGGATTTATAACGTTGTACATAGGGCATTTATCAACGAAGGGATCCGGGAGAGCAGCAAAATAAATCTGAAAGGTGAAAATATCATATGGACGCAAGAATGACTATTTTAAAAGGGCGTAGAATGGGGACCTTCAAACACTGCAAATACCCCAATCTAATTGAAATATATAACTACTTTCCCACATCTTATTTTGCAGACGTAACGGATGATTTGATGCTGGCCGTATTCCTTGGAGAAGAGGATCTGACGGAAGTAGAAATGAGGAATATAGCACATTATAACCGCATTCCTGTTTCTGTTTTGACGTGTCCGAAACTGATTACGCTGAACCGTGACAGAAAGAGGCACTGCCAGTTGATAAGAAAGCTCAATGATAAACTGGGTAAGATAGAGGAATTTCAGAAGGCAGGATGTAAGTCTGCTAATGATTATCTATTTACATACTGCAAAATATATCTGGACGATTACTTAAGCATGGTTTCGAATTTCAGAGAGGGGAAATTGGTCACATATGGACATTACCTTGGTGTGAATAAGCAGATGGATAACACAATTTTATCCTGCAGATGTGAATTACAACCAAAACCAAGAGATGTGAAGAGACCATGATCTCCTTCCGGCCTTCCGGGGAATGGTGCGCCAACACCGGAACCCGGCGCCGGAAGGAAGCGAAGCAGACCGACCGACAAAATTGAACAGAAAGAAGGAAACACATGGGAATTTTAGACAGGATTTTCAGGAAGCAGGCGGACACGAAAATTGCGCCGGCGCAAAAATTCATCATAGAGCCTGCCGTTACGTTTACCGCTTATTCCGGCGATGCTTACGGCAACGATATTTACAGGGGGGCTGTGGACGCGATCGCCAGGAATATCGGCAAACTGAAAGGAAGCCACGCGATCCGGTATGCGGACCATGATAAAGTAGACGGTGACTGCCGGCTGAACCGTCTGCTGCAGGTGCGTCCAAACCCTTACATGAGCGCGTATGATATGCTCTATAAGATCGCGACGCACTATTATTTAAACAACAACGCTTTTGTGCTGCTGCAGAGGGAGGGACGCAGTATCACCGGGATCTATCCAATAACGGCCAGCAGCATGCAGATGCTAAGCGATGGGGCCGGGGACCTGTATTGCAAGTTTTTCTTCCGGAGCGGAAGGACAGCGATCTTCCCCTATGCGGATGTGATACATATGCGCCGGAACTTCAACAATGATGAACTGCTGGGGGATGGAAACAGTGCGCTCGATCCGGCCCTGGAGCTTGCCCATACGCAGAACCAGGGGATCATATCCGGGATAAGGGCCGGCGCGAATATCCGGGGGATCCTGAAATTTACACAGATCATGTCCCCCACAAAACTGAAAGAAGAAAAAGAAGCCTTCATCAATGATTACCTGCAGGTCAGCAATGACGGCGGCGTAGTCGCGACAGACCAGAAGATGGAGTACGTGCCGATCGAAAACAAGCCGGTCATACTTACCGCGGACCAGACGCAGGAGGTGAAAGCGAAGATCTATGACTATCTGGGCATTACAGAAGCGATCGTTAACAGCAGTTATACAGAAGACCAGTTTTCCGCTTTTTACGAAAGTACGATAGAGCCCTTTGCGGTCGCGCTTTCTATGGAATTTACGGCAAAGGTATTCACGGACCGGGAACAGGCTTACGGAAATTCGATTATGTTTGAGAGCGGGCGGCTGCAGTTCAGCAGCAACAGCACTAAGGTAAACCTGATCAAGGAACTCCTGCCGATGGGGCTGCTGACAGTAAACCAGGCATTGGAGATCTTAAACCTTCCATCGGTCCAGGATGGGGACAGGCGTATACAATCATTGAATTATATTGACCAGGAGCGGGCGACAGAGTACCAGCTGGCGAACGCGGGAAAGAAGGAGGAAACACCATGAAAGAAATCCGAATCACGGAAATAAGAGCGGAGGCCCCGGCAGGGGCCGGAAGCCTTGTTTTAACAGGCATGCCGATCGTATTCGACACGCCTGCTGCAATACATGACCTGGCAGGGGAATATATTGAGACCATACAGCGGGGAGCATTGGACGGCGCAGACCTTAGTGATGTAAGGCTGCTCTACAATCATGACCTGAACAAGGTCCCGCTTGCGCGCACACCGAAGACCATGCAGCTTGAAATAAGCCCGGCAGGGCTTAAGATCAAGGCAGCGCTGCCAGATACAGCCGAAGCCCGGGCGGTATATGAGGCCGTCAAAAGGGGCGACCTTACCGGGATGAGCTTTGCTTTTAAAGTACCGGAAGGCGGCGACCGGTATGACCCGGCTACAAATACCAGGACGATCTTCAAGATCGAAAAGGTTTTGGAGTGCAGCGTAACGCCGTTCCCAGCATATCCAACGGCAAGCGTTGAAGCAAGGGACGCCAGGAGTGCGGGGCTGAAAAGCCTGGAAGCAAAGAAACAGTCAAAAATAATGATCAACCAGATATTGAAAGTGAGGTAAAAACTATGAAATTCAAAACAGTTGCAGAAGCATTTAACTATTACAGGACAAAGACTGTAAAGGAAATGGAGACCAGGGCGAAAGAGATCGGGCATATCATTGACACCGATGAAAAGGCGGATATCTCCGCGCTGAATATTGAACTTTCCGGGATCAAAGAAGCCAGGGAAAATTTGGAGACACGGAACAATGCCGCGGCTGCGCTCAATATCATCACCGGAATGAGTACGGAGCCGCAGGGACAGAAAACCTTCGGGGACGATGTGCTGGAAACCCAGGAATACCGCAGCGCATTCTATAAAAGCCTTTTAGGGCAGGCTATGACGGACCCGGAAAAGGCCGCTTATGATGCCGGGCTGAAAATTGCGGAGAAAAGGGCGGACGCCTTCATCAGCTCCACGGACGCGGCTGCCGTGCTGCCTACCCAGACCTTGAACGAGATCATCAAGAAGGCACACACACAGGGCGGGCTTCTTGCGGAGTGCCGGAGCTTCTCGCTCCCGACAAAGATCAGTGTGCCGGTCGGGACGCCAGGCGATAAGGCGGCATGGCATACCGAAGGCGCTGAGGTGGCTGGCGAAAAGGTGGTTCCTACGACCGTTACTTTTGACGGCTACGAGATCATCAAGGTCTTTTCCATCAGTGCAAAAGCACGGCGCATGAGTATCGCGGCATTTGAAAGCTACCTGGTAGAGGAACTGACTGCCTGCGTCATGGAAACGATCAATGACGCGCTGGTAAACGGGACCGGAACCGGCCAGGGGACCGGCCTTCTTTCCGGCATCACCTGGACGGCTGGGAAAAATATGATACAGGCGGATAAAACAAAAGGGATCATCTACGCTGACGCAGTAAAAACCGTTGCCCTTTTGAAACGGGGATATTCAAACGGGGCAAAATGGGCCATGAACAACGCAACTCTTTATACGGAATTTTACGGGATGGTAGACAGCACCGGCAGGCCGGTCTTTATCGCCGATCCTAAGACGGAAGGGATCGGGAAGATCCTGGGGCATGAAGTCGTGATCGATGATAACTTCCCGGATGATACGGTGGTGCTAGGGAACTTTTCCCAGTACATGGGCTATAACCTGCCGGAAGGGATTGCGGTCGAGGTGAGCCGGGAGAGCAGCTTCAGGAAGGGGCTGATCGATTACAGGGCTTTAGCGATCGCGGACTGCAAGCCGATCGTGGCAGAAGCCTTTGTGAAGCTGTGCAAAGCTGCGGAATAACAATACTTGAAAACTCGGCCGGAAAGCGGTACAGGGCGCAAATCTGCCCTGTGCCCTTTTCTGCTATCAGGGAAAGGGGGAATGGACCATGCTTTCAATCAAAGAAGCCTGCAATATCCTGCATGTGGATATTGGAAACAATGACGAACTGATCACAAGCCTCTGTGAAGCGATACCTGGATATATTGAGACCTCAACAGGATATCCGGAAAGCGCCCAGGATGACGAACCATTATGCAGGACCGTAAGCGGGTTCCTGCTCACGCTGTGGTATTACTCGGATCATGCGGATGATATGAAGCTGCAGAGGACCATAGACAACCTGCTGAAATGCCTTGCGATCAAGGCGAGGAGCGTGAACGGATGAAAGAGTATGCAAAATCCTTTTATAAGGGCGTGCAATGGAAAAAAGTCAGCGGGCTGTATATGTCCCAGCGGTATTATGTATGTGAGAGATGCGGCGGAGTCGGTACGATATGCCACCACAGGAAGCCGGTCACTCCGTGGAACATCAATAATCCGGATATCACGCTGAACATGGATAACCTGGAATGTCTCTGTCAGGAATGCCATAACCAGGAGCACAGCGCAAAAGTGAGCCGTGCCATATTCGACAGTGAGGGGAATGTGTCAGGCGTCCAGGAGAGCGCGGAGATCCGGGAATATAAGCAGGCCCTGGAAGCAATCGAAGCGCTTGCGGGGAAGGGGGTGCATCGATGAACTATGTGGAGCCGATCCGGGACGCGACGACCGTGCAGGACATCGCGGATTACCTGAGGCGGGTGCATGAGAAGTATTATGTGATGTATGAGATCGGCATCTACAGCGGCCTCAGGGTATCGGATATCCTGAAGCTAAAGATCCGGGACATCAGGGGGAAGGACTGCATCAAAGTCAGGGAAAAGAAAACCGGGAAGGAAAAGCTGTTTCCGGTCAACCGGGAGCTGCGGCCGGTCCTGGACCAGTATTGCGAGGGGAAGCAGGATTATCTGTATGTAGTCCCAAGCGCAAGGGCGGCAGACAAGGCAGTGAGCCGGGAGTATGCCTACAGGGTGATGCATGACGCGGGCGAAGCCTTCGGGCTGGATAACCTGGGTACGCATACCATGCGCAAGACCTTCGGCTATCACTTCTACCTGCAGACGAAAGATATTGTACTGCTGATGCGGATCCTCAACCATAGTGATGAAAAGAAAACACTGAGGTATATCGGGATCGAACAGAGCACGATCAATGACGCGATGCGGAAATTCAGCTACAAAAACGGTGCAAGTGCACATAAAAAAGGCATGTGAACAAGGTCATTGCATCATGTGGGGAGAGACCACAGTTTCCAAGGCTTCCAGGATATCCGCGGAACTTAACACAATGATACATATGTGAATGAAACGTAGACAATCACAAGCAGAAAGAAACAGAATAGTTCAGAAGGAAAGTCACTGTTCAGATCCCCCCGGGGTGCTGGATTTTCCCTGCCCGGAATCGACCGGTTGTCCAACGTAAAAAAACCCCTACGGGATAAAATGGGAAATATGAGTTTCGGATCTGTCGGGATCCGGGTATGGGGGGATAGGGAAACAGGCGTATAGATTTAGAGAAATGAGGTGAGGTAATGCCGAGAAAAAAGAAAGTTGCAGAACTTGAACAGATCTTAGAAAAGATACCCGATGATAAAAAATACATTGGTAGGAAGATCATTGACGAACTGGTCTTCATCGACAGCACGCTGACTACATTGAAACGGAAGATCAAGGAAAAAGGGACCGAAGAGGAATTTATACAGGGCAAGCAGCAATTTACCAGGGAAAGTACAGCCCTGACCAGCTATAACAGGACAGTGCAGCGGTACAGTACGCTTTACAAGCAATTGAATGACCTGATGCCTAAAAATACCGAGAGTCAGAGCGGCGGCGCTGTATATGATTTTCTGAAAGAAGGCCGGACATGAACTATATAGAGCAATATCTTTCAGAAATCCGGAGAGGCCGCTGCATTGTGTCAAAAAGGGTAGCCCGGATCTATGAAAAACTTGCCGGTGATATCCGTGATATAGACAGCATCTATGCTTTTGACCGCAGGAAAGCCGAACGGCCCATAGAATTTATTGAGAGGTTCTGTAAGCACTCCAAGGGGGAATGGGCTGGCCGTCCGGTCAAGCTGGAGCTGTTCCAGAAGGCATACATATCCGCATTGTTTGGGTTCGTTCATAAATCTACCGGGTACCGGCGCTTCCGGGAGACTCTTTTCTATGTGTCCCGGAAAAATGGAAAAAGCACAATGCTGAGCGGGCTCGCCCTCTACTGCCTGATCGCGGATAATGAACCGGGGGCGGAAGTCTACAGTGTGGCAAGCAAGAAGGATCAGGCCCGGATCATATTTGATGAGACCATGAACATGGTGAAACAGAGCCCGGATCTTTTGAAGGTGGTTAAAAAGCGGAAGTCCGACCTTTATTTTGGGCTGACCTTCTCGAAAATGCAGCCCCTGGGTAAGAATAGTGATACTTTGGACGGCCTGAACAGCCATTTGGTGATCATGGACGAACTGCACAGTATAAAAGACCGTAATCTGTACGAGGTCATGAAGCAGAGCCAGAGCGCCAGGAGGCAGCCGCTCCTGATCATGATCACAACGGCCGGTACGATCCGGGAATGTATCTTTGATGATATGTACAAGTATGCCTGCGGGGTAGCTGATGGAACGATCCTGGATGACGGCTTCCTGCCGGTCCTGTACGAGCTGGACGCGAAAAAGGAATGGACGGATCCTGCGTGCTGGGAGAAGGCAAACCCTGGATTGAACCGCATCAAGAAGATGGAGGATCTGGTATCGAAAGTAGACCGCGCGAAGAACAGCCCCCGGGACCTGTCCGGGCTTCTCGTAAAAGATTTTAACGTGATCCAGACAGTGGGGACTGCCTGGCTTACGTTCGACGATATAGACAATACGGAAACATTCGATATAAACCGCTTCCGGGGATATTATGCGATCGGGGGCGCTGATCTGAGCATCACAACGGATCTCACCTGTGCGACACTCCTGCTCATGGACCGGTCAGAAAAGCGGTATGTTACGCAGATGTACTGGCTTCCTGCTGACAATTTTGAAACGCGGGTACATGATGAAAAAATCCCGTATGACAAATGGCTGGAAGCCGGGCAGCTCCGACTCTGTGCCGGAAACAGTATCAACTATGGGGATGTTACGGCGTGGTTCCTGGAAATGGTGAATGAATATGAGATCACGCCTGCCTGGATCTATTACGACAGCTACAGCGCTAAGTATTGGGTCCAGGAAATGGAGGAAAACGGCTTCAATATGGTACGCTGCATCCAGGGCGCAAAGACACTTTCCCTGCCGATGCAGATGCTGGGCGCAGACCTGCAGGCCAAGAAGGTGAACTATAATAACAGCAGCCTGCTCAAATGGTGCATGACGAATACCGGCGTTCAGGAGGACCGGAACGGGAATATCGTACCAATCAAGGCAAGGAATCCCAAATACCGCATTGACGGGCTGGCGAGCCTGCTGGATGCCTACGTGGGACTCTATGAGCATTACAACGAATATAAAGACACGGTTTGAAAGGAGTGCTGGTGATGAATAAACAATACTATCTGAAAGACAAAAAAGCAATGATCTATTGGGAGAAACCAGGGGGACAGGATAAGGACGGATTCCCGGTCAAAGGCGGCTATGTCCCATTTGCGCCGGAACTGCTGTGGTGCTACGCAAGGCAGCTGTCCCAGAACCAACGGTACGCCTCGGCGTATTATGATGTGAACGAGACCCGGTTCTTCGTGTTCAACCATATCCTGGATATAGACGTGTATGATTTTATTTTCTACCGTGACAAGTGGTACCAGATCACAAGGGTCGATACGATGGACGACTATAAAAGTGATATGTTCGTATATGTAAAGGACTGCGAAAAGGGTGAAATACCAAGACCAAGTGAAGTGCTGCCATATGAACCATGCGGCAGATCCGGTATGTAAAGGTGGTATGCTTTATGGACAATGAGCAGCTTGTACTCCGGATCCGGGCCGGTGAGGATGAAGCCGAAAACATGCTGCAGCTCTGGGAACAGAATCAGCGCTTTATCGGGAGTATCGCTGTGAAATTCTCCGGATATGCCGAGATGGACGATCTGAAGCAGGAAGGATATATTGCCCTGTGTAATGCGGTGCGGCATTATGATCCAGATCAGGGAGTGCCGTTCATGAATTACGCTGCCTTCTGGATCCGGCAGGGGATGCAGCGGTATATTGAGAACTGCTGCGGAGCTGTCTGGATCCCGGTTGGCGTGCAGGCAGAAATCCGGAAGTACAAGAAGATCTGCAGCAGTTTTCAGAAGCAGTACGGCCGTGAAGCCACAGATCGGGAGCTGTGCGGCCTTTTGTGCGTGAATGGGGAAAAGCTCGCCCAGCTAAGAAAGGATGCCAAAATGGGGCAGATCCGAAGCCTGAGCGAGCCGATCGGGGGAGAGGATGGAGATCTTACCCTGGGGGATGCAGTGGAGTCAGATGGCGATCTGGAAGGAACCACCATGCAGGAACTGGATGCCGAACTTATGAAGCGGGATCTGTGGATCGCCGTGGACGAATTGCCGGGGAAACTCCCTTCTGTGATCCGCTGCCGGTTCCTGGAGGGGAAAACCCTGGAAGAAACCGGTCGGATTAACGGGATCAATAAGGAGGCTGTCAGACAGCAGCAGAATAAAGCCCTGCGTGAGCTCCGCTGGTCCAGCAGGGGCAGGAAGTACCGCGGGTATTATGAGGAATACATTTCCGCTTCCCCGGTGTGCCATGTGGGCGTGGAGTCCTTCCAGAGGACCTGGACAAGCTCCACCGAGAAGGAGGCCCTGCGCCGGGCGGAGGTAGATCGGGAACTGGATGAAATATTGAATAGTGCTGATACTTTTGCATTGTAGTACACAAATAGTACACAAATTCGCTAAAAGTACCCTAAAAATGTACTGATGATTTAAACAAGAAAAAAGCGGGAAACCAAGTAAATACTAGGTTTCTCGCTCTATGGAGTATAGGGGATTCGAACCCCTGGCCTCAACAATGCGAATGTTGCGCGCTCCCAACTGCGCTAATACCCCAGTCAAGATTATTTCTTACTGACTTTGCTATTATAGCACATCTTATCCCAAAATGAAAGAAAAGATTACAAATTTTTGAAAAAAATATAGAACAAAAATAAAGAAATGGGAGGGACGCGCAGCGAAAAGGAAAAAATCAAAAAGAACCTGTGCCATATTTATTTCGATATTGGTACATTGTCACTCCGGTATGCTGCTTAAACCGTCTTCCCAAATGGCTTTGCGATGAGTAGCCGAGGTAGGAGGCGATTTCACTGTAAGTATATCTTGAATAAACCAGTAGATTTTGCGCCAGTTTTATTTTTTGCGTGTGAATATAATCTGTAACGGTCATACCTTCGTGCTTGTGAAATATTTCTGACAGGTAATTTGCGTTTATATTCAGCTCCTTTGCGATCTCCCGCACATGGATTTTCTCATGAAGACGCGAAAAAATATAAGTTTTGCATTTCTCGGCGTATCCGTTCGGCCCGGTTACTTTTTGTGAGGATTTTCTTTCATTATGGTCAAAAACCATCTGTGCATAGCGGTATTCCGCAGAATGAAACAGGTGGAGGATTGTAGGAATATCGTCACAGTCTTCGATTTTCTGAATATAGGAATCAGAAAGGGAATATGCCACTTCTGGCAGGATTCCGCCCTTCATGGCTGCGCGGCTGGCAAGGGCGACCACTACAATCCCACGGTTTTTCATCTGCCGAAGCGGGGTTCTGGCCAGCGTGCCAACCTCGCCAGGATAGTCCTCGGAAAGGCTGTTCCGGAGCCCTTCGAGATCTCCCTTTGCGATACTGGAAAATTCCCTTATTTCCTGGTCATAAGGATTATGCAGTTTTCCAATTTCCTGATTTTCAAATGTATGCTCCATATATCTTATCTCGAGATCTTGCCTGACCTGCGGATTGATACAGTTTTCAAGAAGGATAGCTTCTTCATCAATACATTTAGAACGGAAAAGGTTCGCAATAAGCAGAACATCCGCCATAAATTCATGAAAATCACAGATCGGAATCAAAGCTCTAAAAGCGCTGCTGAATGCAGGAACCGTATCCTGCCGCCGGATCTCCACAGGGATGGAAAAGGAGACAGGACCCAGTAAAAAAAGTCCGCTGCCTGCAGGAATCCTGGTATATACGGCCTGTTGATTTAAGGATAAAAAAACTGGGATATTTTTGGGAATATTGTAAGAAGCCTCCCGGGAGCAAAACCAGTTTGCGATCACTGTCCCAAGATGGTCATCTTGAAGATCTGCGCGGGCACAGAATGTCTCGACCGGCTCCCAGGCCGCGGTATAGAAGCGTACCAGTGTATGCAGGCGGCGGGAAATGTGTTCCATCAGATAGTGTCGGTTCATGGGCTCCTCCTTTCTGCCGTCATGTTATGTCAGCACGGCTTACAAAACAAGATAAGTATGGGTTAGGGAAAACATGGATCTGTTTACATTTCATTACAATATATTGTATCATATTTTGCTGAAAAATGTACTAAAAATCTGAGAATGGTAATATAAAAACAAAAAGAAATAGGATAATATTGCTATGATGATATTGGAAACTGATGAAGGAGAATGGTAGAATGAAAACAGATCAACTGATGTTTGGAGCGGCATACTATCCGGAATATATGCCATATGACAGGATGGAAGCAGATTTTTCCATGATGAAGAAAGCTGGGATAAACACGATTCGGGTGGCGGAATCTACATGGAGCACACTGGAACCGAGGGACGGGGAGTTTGATTTTACATTCATTGACAGGATACTGGAAGAAGCGCAGAAGTGGGAGCTGTCTGTGATCGTGGGAACGCCGACTTATGCCGTTCCGTCCTGGCTGGCACAGAAGGATCCGGATGTGCTGGTAGTGAATTCCAAAGGACAGGAAAAATACGGACACCGGCAGATCTTTGACCTGCTGAATCCAACCTTACGGTTCCATGCGGAGCGTATAATTGAGGTGCTTGTTTCCCATACGGCCCGGCATGGGATGGTGATCGGATTTCAGATAGATAATGAAACAAAACACTATGATAATAAAGGAAAAGAAATACAGCGTTTATTCAGGGAATATTTGAAGGGAAAATTTCAGACAACAGAGCGTTTGAACAAGGCGTTCTGTCTGCCTTACTGGAGCAATTCCATCTGTGACTGGGATCAGTTCCCGGATATCACAGGCTGTATAAATGGAGGACTGGATGGAGAATTCCAGAGATTTCAGAGGAAGGTTGCTGCGGACTACCTTGGCTGGCAGTCGGATATCGTCCGGAAATACAAAAGGGAGGACCAGTTTATCACACACAACCTTGACTTTGAATGGAAGAAATTTGGAGCTGATATCGCCCAAGATGGCTATTCATATGGTGTTCAGCCCGGAATCAATCATTATGAGGCGGCAAAATACCTTACCAGGCTGGGGACAGATATCTATCATCCGACCCAGGACGATCTGACCGGAGCCGAGATCGCGTTTGGCGGTGATTCCACCCGGAGCCTAAAGCATGAAAATTATCTGGTTCTGGAATGCCAGGCACAGGCGTTTAAATATTGGACACCATATCCAGGACAGCTGCGCCTGCAGGCATACAGTCATCTGGCGGGCGGAGCGGACGGCATCTCGTACTGGAACTGGCATTCGATACATAATGGATTTGAGACATATTGGAAGGGGCTGCTCAGTCATGATTTGGAAGAAAACCCGGCCTATGATGAGGCGTGCAGGATCGGGCAGGAATGGAAGGAGATTGGGAAGCATCTGATCCATCTGGAAAAGGACAACAAGACGGCGCTTCTCGTGGACAACTGTTCTATGACAGCCTTCCAATGGTTTCCCATTGACCGGGATCTCAGCTACAATGATGTGGTGCGCTGGGTGTATGACAGCTTGTACGAGATGAATATCGAGTGTGATGTGGTCGATGTCAATGGCCTGGATCCCGCGCGGTATAAGATGATTGTGACGCCGGCGCTGTACTGTGCACCCGAAGGTCTTCTGGAGAAGCTGGACGGATTTGTAAGAAACGGAGGAGTTTTGGTCAGTACGTTTAAATCATTTGTGGCAGACGAGTATTCCAGCGTCTATGCGGATAAACAGCCTCACAGGCTGCGCGCCTGCTTCGGTATGAGCTATAACCAGTTTACGGAACCGGGAAAAACAAAGCTGATGGAATGCCGGGTCAAATACTTTGCAGAACTTTTGAAGCCTGAGGGTGCCCAAAGCCTTGCGGACTATGAGCATAAATACTGGGGAAAATATGCGGGGATCACAAGGAACGCATATGGAGAAGGCGCCGCCTATTACATTGGATGCTATACGGAAAAAGCGGTACTCAAGCAGATATTAAAGAGGGCGGCAGAGGATGCGGGAATCTGGGGAAGGACGATGGAGTATCAATGGCCGATTATTGTACGGCAGGGAAAAAACCAGTATGGAAGGCGTCTGTACTATGTTTTGAACTACAGTGAGGAGGAACAAAACATCAGATGTATCTGGGAAGAGGTGAAGGATCTGCTGACCGGAAAAACATTTCGGGAGGGGGAAGAGGCTGTGATCGGCGACTGGGACCTGATGATTTTTGAAGAGATAAGGAAAAAAATGTGATGGGCGGAACCGGGATGTTTCTGACCTGCTCGGCTGCAGTTGGGATCACAGGCATGTACGGACTGCGGAAAGAGAAAGTCTGCTGCCTGATTCTCTCAGCTTTAGCGCTGCCGGTGCTGCTTTTCGCGGCACTCTGGTTTGAAATTGGTTTTGCGGATATTTCCTGCGGCTTCTGTATCATTGCGTTTCTGGTATTATACGGGGATCAAGGAGGCAGAAGATGAGCTTTACATCGCTGTGGTATTTTCCGTGCAGATATATTGTGACTTTTCGGGATATACACATATCGCCATCGGCTCCGCGCACTTTTTGGGAATCCGGCTGACAGAAAATTTTGACAGGCCGTATCTGGCTGTGGGCTGCCGGGGGTTCTGGAAACGCTGGCACATAACCCTGACAAAATGGTTTGCGGAATATCTCTATAGGAAATCCAAAATAACTTAAAATGACGTATGCCTGCAGTTCTTTGCGGCTGAAAGCAGACCGGCAAGATTGACAGTCTGCCTTTCAGCCGGTTCCGGACTAATGAATCATATATCTGGCTTTTTCGACTTTCCAGGCATACCCTTCCTCCAGCAGGATCTCCTCCGCCTCCGGAGCTGTTTTTCCTATCAATATCGGTATGCTTTCCGATACTTCTGTCTGGACAGAGACTTTTCCGAACGACGCGAGAAACAGCGCCGCAAAAAGAAAAACAACACCGCATTTTGCTTTCATAGATATTTTTTTCTGATTCATAATTGCACCAATCCTTTCCTGAAGCATTCCGCTTAAAAAGCCGGTTTCCAAAACGGCAGACGGGTTCATGCGGCAATAGCAGTCCAGCAGAACATGCGCATATCCGGCATGTTCCGCCTTCCCCGATGCGCGGAGCACGTCCGCATCGCAGGCTAGCTCGATATCCTGATTGAAAAGCAGCAGCATCAGCCAGCATGCCGGATTGTACCAGTGCAGCACTGCAACCGCCAGCATCAATGCTTTTTTCCACAGATCCTTCCGTCGGATATGCATCCACTCGTGCAGCAGAATATATCGGTACTGCGTTTCGCTGTACTGCTGCGCAGGCAGGACGATTTTCGGAGAGAACAGTCCATATACCATCGGTGAGGCGGCCATCGCCGAGGTATAGACGCGGAAACGCGGCCCCCCGGGAATGCGCCTGTATCCAACCGCTGACGGCATCATTTTGCAGATCCTCTTTTTGCCTCATCCTGCCGTAAAAACGGAGGGCATTTGCCAGAAGGATCAAAAGCACGGCGCCGGCCCCGCCCCAGCGTACCCATACAGCCACACCTGGCAGAGGGGCGGCGAAAGGATCACATGGATACGGGGCGCATAAATGCCGGACAGACAGGATGGGAATGCCGATGCCCTGGGGAAGAAGGAGCCGTATGCCGACCAGCATCCAGAGCCATTCCGGGAGGCGGGGCGAAAAAAAGCGGAAAAGCAGTTTCCGGCCCGCGGCAATTCCGAGGATCAGCAATGCGGCTTTGAGTTGTAATGCTGCCATATGCCGTCACCTCACTTCTTATCTTCAATCATGCTTCTGAGCTGCGCTGTTTCCTCTGGCGATAAGTTCTCCTGGGCCAAAAGGGAGGCAAACAAAAGCCCCACAGAGCCTTGGTAAAACTTATCCAAAAATTCCGTCAGTGCAGACTGCCTTGCGCTTTCCTGCCCGATCAATGCGGTGCAGAGAAATCCGGGATCTGTTCGTCTGACGGCGCCCTTGTCCACCAGCTTTTTGATGACCGTGTAGGACGTATTTTTGTTCCAGCCGATGGACTGGTTCAATGCGTCGGCAATCTGTTTTGCAGACAATTCGCCCTTCTTCCATAACAGATCCATTACTTTTAATTCGGAATCATAAAATTTCATTACTGTATCCACCTGCTTTCATACTATTGCAATAGTCTGCTTATAGACTACACCAATAGTCTGCGTTTGTCAAGAGAATAAAATTAAAAAAAGGAACTGCCTGGGCAGTTCCCTAAAATTCGATTCCTTTTCCGCTGCAGTCATTAATATAAGAAACAACTTCCTCCAGCTTTGAGACGGCCGCCTGCATTTCATCCCAATCGTCGCCCCGCAGTTCCCTGGAAACCATGATACTTTTTACATCTTTCAGCTTCTGGATCATTTCTTTATTTTTTTCCATATACATTCGCCTCGCTTCTGTTCAATACTATGTATGCCTGATGAGTTTCGTTTCTGAACTGTCATAAGTCGTATTTTAATGTTCCAAAGCCGCGGCATCCGGCATTGTAGGCGCTATCCGGCCAGGGACGGCGCAGTGTCTACGCCTGTTCCCGAAAGGTGATGACGCCGGTCTCTGCATCCATGCTTTCCACGATGGCCAGAGATTCCAACTGGAAGCCCAGATTCCGTATGATCTGTCCGCCGGGCTGGAAGCCCTTTTCGACAGCGATGCCGATTCCGGATACCACAGCCCCTGCCATCTGGACGATCTGGATCAGCCCCTGCAGCGCGCATCCGTTTGCCAGAAAATCATCAATAATCAGGATATGGTCCTGCGGATTTAAAAATTTCTGCGCTACGATCACGTTGTTCTTGCATTTATGTGTAAAGGATTCCACCTCTGCCACATACATATCGCCTTCCAGATTGATGCTCTTTGACTTTTTCGCGAATATGACCGGAACCTGGAAATGCCGTGCGGCCAGACAGGCGATTCCGATGCCGGAAGCCTCGATGGTCAGAATCTTTGTGACAGGCGTATCCGCAAAACGCCTTTTAAATTCCGCCCCCATCTGATCGAACAGTCCGATATCCATCTGATGATTCAGAAAGCTGTCTACCTTCAAGACATTTCCCTCTTTTACAATGCCGTCGCTTAAAATCCTCTCTTCTAAAAAGTTCATCTTTTGTCTCCTTTCCAAATCTGTTTTCCGCACGTAATAATTATTGGGTTTATTAATAAGTTTATCATACTTTAATATTGATGACCAGACATCTATCAGATTTTTTCATAAAAGTGACATGGTTTGTTACATGTCATACACTGACCAATCACTACGCTGATTGGTCAGGAGGATGCACATAAAAGCTGGGATTCAGGCCGTCCATTGCCGCAGGCAATTTAAAATGACGGCCTGAGTTACAGGGCACGCCTGGTCAAGGTGTGACCTGTAACCATGGTTTGATGATTGTTCATGGCCTGTTGCTGTGTCAGATGGAGGTACGCTTGACAGGCGCGGAAAGGTATCCTACAATGAAAGCGGCAGAAGCGGCCACCTGTCAGGAACAGATGCGTATTATATGAAAATGTGTTTGAAATTCTGACAGTTGACCGGGAGGTTTTCTGCGGCATTTTGGGCTTATAGGAGATGAATGCAGATGGAGTATAAAAAGCGGTTTGCCGGACTGGATGGATTGAGAGCAATTTTTTGTATTGGAATCGTCATATATCACGTCAATGAGCCGTTGAGGTGGGGCGGGGTAAAATGGCTGGACCCGGTGTACAAATATGGCGGATACTTTGGGAACAGCATGTTTTTTATGCTGAGCGGTTTGCTTACCGCATACCATTATAAAAATAAAATCATACAGCAAGAAAGCACTTTTCGCACATTTATGGAGAAGCGCATTCGGAAAATATATCCCCTGTATTTTTAGACAAATCTTTTTGCTGTGCTCCTTTTGATTTTAAGCGGAACAAAACCGGCTGCCAAAAAACTGATTGTTACTTTTTTGATGGTTGCCAACGGTTGGTTTGACGGCAGGGAAATGCCGTATAATTTTCCGACATGGTTTTTATGTGTACTGATTCTGCTATATATTTTGTATTACGCTGCAGCGAAGGCTTCATCCCGCTTTCCAAAACTGTATTTCCCGATGTGTGCGTTTCTTTTATTATGGGGGATGCTTTTAGTGACAAAGGACTGGGATCTGCCTTTCAATTACCGTACCTGCGGCGAAGGATACATGAACTTCTTTCTCGGGGTGCTCCTTGCGGAAGTCATAATGAGCAGCCCAGTAAAAAAAGAAATTTCGGCTGCTGTAAATTTGCTGATTTTTTGCGTAATTATGTTCTCCGTATTTCTGTTTGGCCTGGAAGCAATCCCTGTAAATCTGAACTGGATTGTTTCATGTCTGTGCGCAAATATGATTTTTATAGCGGTGTATGGAAGATTTATAGTAAAGGCGCTGGCGTTCCCGCCTTTACAGGCAATTGGAAAATGCAGCTTTTCAATCTATCTGTGGCATATTCCGGTTGTCAGGACTTATGTTATGATCGAAAAAAAGTTTCTGCCTTTTTATATGGATTCAAGCTGGAATTTTATACTTTACTTTTTGGTTTTGATTGCTGTGTCAGCCCTGTCATACCGTTATTTTGAAAGAAAATCCGGACTTTGTAAGAAATAAATCAATGGAAATCTTGAAGAGCCTATTCGCAGTAACCACGAATACCACATTTTTATCCAAAAGTCCTTGACTTTCTGAAAAAAACGTAATAAACTAGTCTAGCGTGCATGAAGATGCATTCATTTTTGTGTACGGATTTACCATAGATAATGAAAATTATCTGCAACCATTCCCGCCTGCTGCAAAAGTCCATATCAGCGCGGGGAAAACGAAAGAATCATAGGAGGTGAAAAAATGCCAACATTTAACCAGTTAGTTAGAAAAGGACGTCAGACTTCTGAGAAGAAATCTACAGCACCTGCACTTCAGAAGGGATACAATTCTCTGAAGAAGCGCGCGACAGACGCATCTGCACCGCAGAAGAGAGGTGTGTGTACAGCAGTTAAGACAGCGACACCGAAGAAGCCGAATTCTGCTCTGAGGAAGATCGCCAGAGTACGTCTGTCTAATGGAATCGAAGTAACAAGCTACATTCCGGGTGAAGGACACAACCTGCAGGAGCATAGCGTAGTTATGATCCGCGGAGGAAGAGTAAAGGACCTGCCTGGTACAAGATACCACATCATCAGAGGTACGCTTGATACCGCAGGAGTTGCCAAGAGAAGACAGGCACGTTCCAAGTACGGCGCAAAGAGACCAAAAGACGCAAAAAAGTGATCACTTAGTGAATAACGCATGAAATGTGTTATGAACTTAGTGAGAACTTTTGTTCTTCGATGCGAAGCAGTGAAGAACAACCCAAAAACTACAAAGTTAAATCGTATCACAAACAGAACTATGACTAATCGTAGGTTGCGGATTAAACAGCCCGGCATTCCCGGGCATAGATTGGTTCCTTAAGCCACGAGCACATGCTATGCGATTTCCATAGAGAGACACATGTGAGTACCGATGATTTAATCTCCGGTTGTCCGGAAAATAATGATTAAGGAGGGAAGGACCGTGCCACGTAAAGGACATACTCAAAAAAGAGATGTATTAGCGGACCCAATATACAACAATAAGGTTGTTACCAAGCTTATCAACAACATCATGCTGGATGGTAAGAAGGGTGTAGCTCAGAAGATTGTATACGGAGCATTTGAAAGAGTTGAGGCTAAGGCTGACAAGCCGGCTATCGATGTGTTCGAGGAAGCAATGAACAACATCATGCCTGTACTGGAAGTAAAAGCAAGACGTATCGGCGGTGCGACATACCAGGTACCGATCGAAGTTCGGGCGGACAGAAGGCAGGCGCTTGCTCTTCGCTGGCTGACCATGTTCTCACGCAAGAGAGGTGAGAAGACCATGGAAGAAAGGCTTGCGAACGAGATTCTGGATGCGTCCAACAACACAGGCGCATCTGTAAAAAGAAAAGAAGATATGCATAAGATGGCAGAGGCAAACAAGGCGTTTGCACATTACAGATTTTAAAGTTGCATAAATATAGGAGGAGAAGATTTTGGCTGGAAGAAAATACCCATTAGAGAGAACCAGGAACATCGGTATCATGGCTCACATTGATGCGGGTAAGACAACACTGACAGAACGTATTCTTTACTATACCGGTGTGAACTATAAAATCGGCGATACTCACGAAGGAACTGCGACCATGGACTGGATGGAGCAGGAACAGGAGAGGGGTATCACGATTACTTCTGCTGCCACAACCTGTCACTGGACTTTGGAGGATCATACAAAGCCGAAGGAAGGCGCTCTGGAGCATCGTATCAATATCATTGATACGCCGGGACACGTTGACTTTACCGTAGAGGTAGAACGCTCACTTCGTGTTCTGGACGGGGCTGTCGGCGTATTCTGCGCAAAGGGCGGTGTTGAGCCGCAGTCAGAAAACGTATGGCGTCAGGCTGACACGTATAATGTACCAAGAATGGCATTCATCAACAAGATGGATATTCTTGGAGCAGACTTCTACAATGCAGTAGAACAGATCAAAACCAGACTCGGCAAGAATGCAATCTGTCTTCAGCTGCCTATCGGCAAAGAAGATGATTTTAAGGGAATCATTGACCTGATGGAGATGGAAGCCTACATCTACAACGATGAAAAGGGCGATGACATTTCCATTACAGAGATTCCGGAAGAAATGAAAGACGAAGCAGAACTGTACCGTTCAGAATTAGTAGAGAAGATCTGTGATTTGGACGACGACCTCATGATGGAATACCTGGAAGGTAATGAGCCGTCCGTTGAGGATATGAAGAGAGTGCTTCGCAAGGCAACATGCGAGTGTACTGCAGTACCGGTTTGCTGCGGTACCGCTTATAGAAATAAAGGTGTCCAGAAGCTCCTGGACGCGATTCTTGAATATATGCCGGCGCCGACAGATATTCCGCCGATTCAGGGCGTAGACCCGGACGGAAATGAAGTCGTAAGACATTCCTCTGACGAAGAGCCGTTTTCCGCACTGGCATTCAAGATTATGACAGACCCGTTCGTAGGAAAGTTAGCTTATTTCCGTGTGTATTCCGGTACCGTGAACTCCGGTTCTTACGTACTGAACGCGACGAAGGGCAAGAAGGAACGTGTTGGCCGTATCCTGCAGATGCACGCCAACAAGAGACAGGAACTGGACAAGGTGTACTCCGGAGATATCGCGGCAGCCATCGGATTCAAGCTGACGACTACAGGTGATACCATCTGTGACGACCAGCATCCGGTGATCCTGGAGTCCATGGAATTTCCGGAGCCGGTTATTGAGCTCGCCATCGAGCCGAAGACCAAGGCTTCTCAGGGCAAACTGGGAGAATCCCTTGCAAAGCTTGCGGAGGAGGATCCGACATTCCGTGCACACACCAATCCGGACACAGGACAGACCATCATTGCAGGTATGGGAGAGCTTCATCTGGAGATTATCGTAGACAGACTGCTGCGTGAGTTCAAGGTAGAGGCCAATGTAGGCGCGCCTCAGGTTGCTTACAAGGAATCCATCACCAAGCCTGTGGAAGTGGACAGCAAGTACGCAAAACAGTCCGGTGGTCGTGGACAGTACGGACATTGTAAGGTGAAATTTGAACCAATGGACGTCAACGGAGAGGAGATCTACAAGTTCGAGTCTTCCGTAGTCGGCGGCGCGATTCCGAAGGAATACATCCCGGCGGTAGGCGAAGGTATCGAGGAAGCGATGAAGTCCGGTATTCTGGGCGGATTCCCGGTAGTCGGCATCTATGCGAATGTATACGACGGTTCCTACCATGAAGTCGATTCCAGTGAGATGGCATTCCACATCGCAGGCTCTCTTGCGTTCAAGGATGCGATGAAGAAGGGCGCTCCGATCCTGTTAGAGCCCATCATGAAGGTGGAAGTGACCATGCCGGAAGAATATATGGGAGATATCATCGGAGATATCAACTCTCGCCGGGGACGGATCGAAGGTATGGATGACCTGGGCGGCGGCAAGATCGTACGCGCATACGTACCGTTGTCGGAGATGTTCGGATATGCGACAGACCTGCGTTCGAGAACACAGGGACGTGGAAACTACTCCATGTTCTTCGAAAGCTACGAACCGGTTCCGAAGTCAGTCACAGAAAAGGTATTATCGAACAAAAACGATTAAATATTTTTGAAAAAGGCTTGAAAAACCTATGAGTTTGAAATATAATCAAGGATAGCCGAGTAAAAAAACCGAAACAATCTAAAAATGCCTGATAGACAGGTGCTATTATTAAGGAGGACATTCAAAATGGCTAAAGCTAAATTTGAAAGAACAAAACCACATGCTAATATTGGTACCATCGGCCACGTTGACCATGGTAAGACAACTCTGACAGCAGCGATCACAAAGGTTCTTGCTAAGAGAGTAGAAGGTAACGCAGAGGTGGCTTTCGACAACATCGATAAGGCTCCGGAAGAGAGAGAGCGTGGAATCACAATCTCTACCGCTCACGTTGAGTATGAGACAGACAACCGTCACTATGCGCACGTTGACTGCCCGGGACATGCTGACTACGTTAAGAACATGATCACCGGTGCTGCTCAGATGGACGGCGCGATCCTGGTTGTAGCTGCTACAGACGGAGTTATGGCTCAGACAAGAGAGCATATCCTGCTTTCCCGCCAGGTTAACGTTCCGTATATCGTAGTATTCATGAACAAGTGTGATATGGTTGACGACGAAGAGCTGCTTGAACTGGTTGAGATGGAGATCCGTGAGCTGCTTGACGAGTATGAGTTCCCGGGAGATGACACTCCTGTTATCCAGGGTTCTGCTCTGAAGGCTCTGGAAGATCCGGACAGCGAATGGGGCGACAAGGTTATGGAGCTTATGAAGGCTGTTGACGAGTGGATCCCGACACCGGAGCGTGATACAGATAAGCCGTTCCTGATGCCTGTAGAGGACGTATTCTCCATCACAGGACGTGGAACTGTTGCTACAGGCCGTGTAGAGCGTGGAACACTTCACGTATCTGACGAAGTAGAGATCATCGGTATTCATGAGGATATCCGTAAGACTGTTGTAACTGGTATCGAGATGTTCCGTAAGCTGCTTGACGAGGCTCGCGCAGGTGATAACATCGGCGCATTGCTCCGTGGCGTACAGAGAACAGAGATCGAAAGAGGTCAGGTTCTGATCAAACCAGGTACAGTAAAGTGCCACACAAAGTTTACCTGCCAGGTTTACGTACTGACAAAGGATGAAGGTGGACGTCATACACCGTTCTTCAACAACTACAGACCGCAGTTCTATTTCAGAACAACAGACGTTACAGGTGTCTGCGATCTGCCGGAGGGCGTAGAGATGTGTATGCCTGGAGATAACGTAGAGATGACAGTAGAGCTGATCCATCCGGTAGCTATGGAGGAAGGTCTTCGTTTCGCTATCCGTGAAGGCGGACGTACAGTAGGATCTGGTACAGTAGCTAAGATTATTGAGTAATCAGTAAAAAGTGATATTTCAAGGGGCTTTCTGAGAAATCGGGGAGCCCCTTTTGAAATTTTGTAATAGTAAAAGAGCGGAAGATTGGTGCCAAAACGGTGCTAAGAAAAATTTAAAATTTGTGAAATTAGAAATAAGTATTGAAGAAATCCACCAATTTGATATAATTTAGATATTAACATACAGAAGGAAGGAATAGAAAATGAAAAGCCCAAATGTAAATATTTACAAAGTTCAGATGGCTTATTTTTTTAGGGAGAAAAGTGAAATTAGAGCATTTGGACTTATTAGTAGCTTGTATAATCAGCTGAAAGATGTTTTTAAAACAGAACCACAATCAATACCTATTCCTGACGATGCACCTGACGATGTTCCGCGTTGTGTTTGGAATGATGTTAATACATCGTTGACATTTAATAAGTTAAGATTAGATTTTTCTTTTAATATTCCATCGAGATTTAATTGGGAACAATTATTAGTTAGGTTTAATGATAAAATCACTAATGCATTTGATGAATGTGATGTTATTATTGATAGGGTCGGATTAGTTTCGGAATTAATGTCTTTTGATAATCTACATAATCTACTAAATGAGTATGTAAAGATAGATAAGTTCAATGGTGCTAGTGAAGTTAATATGTCATGGTTGGAAAATATTGATTTATATAATGTTTGGACTTATATCATTATTAATGAATCAAAGAATGAGAATAAGATTATATTTGATATAAACAGTTTGCCGGATAGCAAATTGAGCGAGCAAGGAGTATTAGGTAAGGAAGCAATAAGCAGGTGTGCAGAAAAGTTGAAGGGAAAGATGCTGAATGTATTATAATTCAAATAATGCGGTGTTAAGACAGCCAACTGTAGGGGCAAATAAGGTAAGCAGCATTGTCTCTTATGCAATGAATGGTCTTTTTGAAAGACTAGAAAATATATTCGAATTTAAATCAGGAATAAAGAGTAGTGCTGTAGGATATAATAGTGAAAAATATGAGCAATTGGAAAAGATATATTCGATGGCATATACGAAAATTAATTCATTAGAAAAAAATTATGTGAAAGCAAATGCGACACTGAGTGAAATAGAAAAACTGAAGGATAATTGGAATGATAACGGTGCAAGTGCCTTTTCTTCAAAGTTGATTGAGAAGTGTAGAGGGATTGTAATGCAGTTGGCTTCTGAACCCTTTATTTGCCCTACCGCATGTGGTTCAATTCAATTCGAATATGAAAAGGAAAATGGAGACTATTTGGAATTTGAAATTTATGAAGATAGAATTGAATGTTTCTTAGATACATCTGGTGGAGAGCAAGAATTTAATTTGCATGGTATTTCTGCAACTGATAGAATGAAGCAAATGGTGGTGGATTTTTATGCTTGAAAGAGACTGGGGCGCAATATACCGTAGAGTAAAAAGTAAGCCAATTTTTATGAAAGAGGGCAGACCATCATCGGCACTATTTAAAGACAGTAAAGGTGTATCGGTTGATAGAGATGGTAGCAGAGAAATATGTAGTATAATAGCAGATGAAGAACGTTTGCATTCTTTGTATACTAATGGATTATCTGACGTAGAAATTAGAGAACGAGGGGAGGAATTAAAAGCAATTATTCAACTAACCGATTCGCAGTGTGATTCAGTTGAGGCTTGTGTTGTTCCTGATCCGATAAATGGGGAAAATGAATATCATGCGTTACTTCAAAAATCAGAAACAGAAATTCAATTATCAAAAAGTCAAGCTAAAACATTGGCAAAATTGGCGACAGTAATAAAAAATTATGCATGAATTCATTATTGTTTATGAGGGGATTTTTGTGTTATATAAAAAATCAGTAAAAAGTGATTTTAAGGGGCTTTCTGATAATTCAGAAAGCCCCTTCTTGTGAGAAAAAGTATTCCTATAATCGGGTACAGTCAATATGATCCAGGGTATTCTTCGCTCAGTCTACTCGAAGAATGCCTTCGCGAACCGGCTCAGCGCGATCTGGTCTTTAACGCCCATCATCTCCCGGCTGGAATGCATGGCCAAAATGCCGGCTCCGGTATCGATCGTCCGCACAGGCAGGTGGGAGGAGAGAATCGAGGCAATCGTCCCGCCCCCTTTTGTGTTGGAATGCTTGGCAAAACGCTGGTAAGGGATCTGCCTGTCCTCGCACAGGGCAATCATGGACGCGAGAGCCTCACAGTCCCAGGCATAGGACTGGTTGCTGGCGGACTTGAACACAAAGCCCTGATTGATGACCGGATAATTGGTAACATCCTGTACTGCCGGATAGTTGGGATGGTAGGCATGGGCCACGTCTGCAGAGAGCATCAGGCCGTCCGACAGGTCTGCCATACAGTCGATCATACTTTTTCCAAAAGCCTGCCAGATTTTTCCAATGATCACGGCGGGTAGGAAAGAATCCGCGCCTTGTTTGCTGAGACTGCCGATCTCTTCATGATCAAAAAGACAGACCAGATTGACGCGGTCCGGATTTTGGCTTTCTGCCAGAGCGTGCACCAGCGCGCAGACCGAAGTGATATCATCAAGCCTGGGAGCGCAGAGAAATTCCTCCGTGATGCCCGCCAGCTCCGGCTGCTCCAGATTATACAGGCACAGGTCGTAGTCCAGAATCTCGGATGGATTCACATCCAACTCTTCTGCCAGCAGCTTCACCAGGGTTGAATCCTTGTTCAGCATATCGTTCAGGGTTCCGAGGATCGGGAGCAGATGCTTCTGGTTGTCCACAGGAGTACCCTTTTCGTTGGCTGTACGGTTCATATGGATGGCCAGGTTCGGCAGACAGACCACAGGGCGCTGAAAGTCGATCAGATGGCTGACGGGGCGGTCGTAAGAAGAACCCCGTGTGACCACCTTTCCCGCCAGGGAGAGGGATCTGTCGAAAAAGGTGCTTAAGATGGGTCCGCCGTAGAGCTCTGTGTTCAACTGCATATATCCCTGTGTAAATATTTCTGGCTTCGGCTTTACCTTGATGGCCGGAAAGTCCGTGTGCGCTCCTCCGATATGGATACCGCGGGACAGATCCCAGTCCCGGCCGATGGTAAATGCGTAAAGCGTGGTATCGAAGGGGCAGCAAAAATAACGCCCGCCCCGTTGCAGCGGCCAGTGCTCTTTTAGCTTTAACTCTGTAAAGCCCGCCTCCGTAAGCACTTTTTTACTGTGAGCGGTGACGTGAAAAGCAGAGGTGCCGTTTTTTAAAAATTCGAAAAGCTGCGAAATCTCAATCGCTAATGTGTGCATGATCATTCTCCATTCCTGTCAAATTATTCTTTGTGCCGGTTTGAAACAGCGGAGGCGTCCGGACTTCAAATCTTTCCGGCGCCTTACATAGCCAGCGGCTGAAAATATAGTATCACAAACAAAAGAAGACTGCAATGAAAGGCGACTCTTATATTTATCCATTGTAAGCGGCCGGGAAATCTGATACAATGAATAATATGTTCCGCAGACTGCGGAAGTATACCGCAGGGCACCGCAGAATATATGTCCCTGCGGGGCGGGCAAGGAAGCATTCAATCTGCCGTGCGGGCTGGGTGCAATGATAAGGAGGAGAATGTATGATAGTAGGAATCGGGAATGACCATTCGGCATTGGAACTGAAGGCAGAGATCATAGAATTTTTGAACCAGAAGGGACATGAGGTCATTGATTATGGAACCAATTCCGAGGAGAGCTGCGACTATCCGATTTATGGGGAGATCGTGGCAAACGCGGTTGCGAAGGGAGAGGTGGACCGGGGGATTCTGATCTGCGGAACCGGCCTGGGGATCTCACTTGCGGCGAACAAGGTAAAAGGCATCCGGGCGGCGGTATGCAGCGAGCCCTTTACAGCTAAGATGTCCAGGGAACACAACGACTGCAACATTCTGGCATTTGGCGCCAGGGTTGTGGGGGCAGAGCTGGCGAAGATGATGGTGGACGTCTGGATGAGTACAGAATTTTCAGGAGCGGAGCGGCACGTCAACCGGGTGAACATGATCATGGATATTGAGGAGAAAAACAGCTAAAGAGTCAGTAGGAATCTGCGGGGCATATATGGCATTCAGGCGGATATCCGAAACGGAAAAGGATATAAGAGAAAAGGTTATAAGAATGGAAAAAAGAGAAAAAAGTATTTTAGATTACGAGACCGTCTCGCTGGATCTGGAGCATCACGCACTGGTGATCATAGACCAGACGCAGCTTCCGGGAAAGATCGAGATGCTGTCTCTGACGGATATCAAGGATATCTGGGAGGCGATCCGCCTTTTGAAGGTCAGAGGGGCTCCCGCCATCGGCGTGGCGGCCGCGGCCGGAATCTACCTTGCGGCAGAGAAGATCCATACGGAGGATACCCAGGTCTTTTACAGGGAATTTCAGCAGGCTAAAAAGTATCTCGCAACCTCCCGCCCGACGGCGGTCAACCTGTTCTGGGCGCTGGACCGGATGGAAAACGTGGTTCGGACGCATTTGACAGAAAGTGTGGCGAAGATCCGGTCGCTTCTGCAAAAAGAAGCCGTCCGCATCCACGATGAGGACATTGAAGTCTGCCGGAAGATCGGAGAGTATGCCCTGGAGCTGGTAAAGCCCGGGGACGGCCTGCTGACCCACTGCAATGCGGGACAGCTTGCCACGGTGAAGTACGGGACGGCTACGGCACCCATGTATCTGGGGAAGGAACGGGGATATGATTTCCATATCTTCGCAGATGAGACACGTCCGCTGCTCCAGGGCGCGCGTCTGACGGCGGCGGAGCTGCATGCGGCCGGAATGGACGTGACGCTGATCTGCGACAATATGTCCGCATCCGTTATGAAAAAGGGACTTGTCCAGGCGGTATTTGTAGGGTGCGACCGGGTGGCGGCCAACGGGGATACGGCCAATAAGATCGGAACCTCCGTTGTGGCCTGTGTGGCGAAGCAGTACGGCGTTCCGCTGTATGTATGCGCGCCGACCTCCACCATCGACATGACTCTGGAGACAGGCGAGGAGATCCCCATTGAAGAGCGTGCCCCTGAAGAGATCACGGAAATGTGGTATCAGGCCCGCATGGCGCCGGAATCCGTGAAGGTGTATAATCCCTGTTTTGACGTGACAGACCACGACCTGATCACGGCCATCATCACGGAAAAAGGGATTGCCCGCCCGCCGTACAGGCAGGCATTTGAAAAGATGCTGCAAGTCACACCCTGACCAGGCGTGACTTGCGGCGAATAGATGGCCGGCCGGGGCTGAAAGGGGCAGGGCAGTGTACCAAAATGAGCCGCTTCTGCATACAATAAAGATATAATGTCTGAAATGGAAGTGGAAGTATGGAAACAAAACTGCCCTATTATATGGTGTACCCGATGCCCTTCATCTATGATGATGAGCGGCTTGACCGAAGAGATTACGAGTATATGCGCAGCCTCTACCCGGATACGGCAAAGCGGGTCCTGCCCTATGTGGAGGAAGAATGCGACCGGTGCGAGGGCCCAAACAGCATGATTTACGACGAATATCCGGACCGTCTGCAGCTTCGCCTGATGAGCGGACGGATCTATGACCGGGTGAAGGCAGAGGAACGCCCCTTTGACGAGCATGACGAAGAGGGCGGGCCCAAGGGCGTGGAGGGACAGCAGATTCAGCGGTTCTGCCGCCGGGACTGGCTGCGGGACCTGATCGACGTAATGCTGTACCAGGAGCTGTACAAGAGACGGAGCGAGAACCGGAGGATGCGGCAGAAATTTTATTAGGATGAATTCATTTATGAAAAAGAACAATATTATATTTATCGGCATGCCTGCCGTTGGCAAAAGTACCATTGGCGTCGTAGCCGCGAAACGGCTGGGTATGCGTTTTGTAGATACGGATCTTCTGATCCAGGAGCAGGAGGGCAGGCTTCTTCATGAGATCATTGAGGAGGCCGGCGAGGATGGATTTCTGGCCATCGAGAACCGGGTGAACCGGGAACTCCATGTGGAAAATTCTGTCATTGCCCCGGGAGGAAGCGTGGTTTACAGCGATGAGGCGATGCGCCATTTCAAAGAGATCGGAACCGTCATTTATCTGAGGGTATCCTATGATACGATCCGGCGGAGAATCCGCAATCCCCGGCAGCGGGGCGTGGTACTGAGGGAAGGCCAGAGTTTTCAGGAACTTTATGAAGAACGGGTAAAATTATTCGAAAAATATGCGGATATTACGATCGATGAGGATCAGCTTTCTGTTGAGGAAACAATAAGTAAAGTACTTTCTGTAATAAAAATTTAACAAAAATATAATTATAATGTTGCATCTGAGAAAAAAGATTTTACAAATTGGATTTTTGTGGTATACTATATTAGATTTTGAAAATCATTGATTGTAACAATATCGGATAATCGAGGTGCAGTAATGGAGCAGTATGTAATTAAGGGTGGGAACCCGCTGGTAGGGGAAGTAGAGATCAGCGGAGCAAAGAATGCGGCGCTGGCAATTCTGGCGGCTGCGATTATGACAGATGAGACGGTATTGATTGACAACCTTCCGGATGTCAATGATATTAACGTAATGCTGGAAGCGATCTCAGGCATCGGGGCAACGGTGCAGAGGCTTGACCGGCATAGAGTGAAGATCAACGGGGGTACGATTACTGACTTTAACATTGAGTATGATTATATAAAGAAGATCAGGGCATCTTATTATCTGCTTGGCGCCCTGCTTGGAAAGTACAGCAAGGCGGAGGTAGCGCTTCCGGGGGGATGCAATATCGGAAGCAGACCGATCGACCAGCATCTGAAGGGATTTCGCGCATTGGGCGCGGACGTGGATATCGAGCACGGCAAGATCGTGGCCGAGTCCGAGCATATGCGGGGAACCCATCTGTATTTTGACGTGGTCAGCGTAGGAGCCACCATCAACGTGATGATGGCGGCGGCAATGGCTGACGGGCTTACGATCATGGAGAACGTGGCAAAAGAGCCCCATGTCGTAGACGTGGCCAACTTCCTCAACAGCATGGGGGCCAACATCCGCGGAGCGGGAACAGACGTGATCAAGATCCGCGGCGTGGAGTCTCTGCACAAGTCCGAATACTCCATCATTCCGGATCAGATTGAGGCGGGAACCTTCATGTTCGCGGCGGCAGCCACAAAGGGAGACGTGACGGTGCTCAATGTCATTCCCAAGCATCTGGACGCCACCATTTCCAAGCTGAAAGACATTGGCTGCGAGATCGAGGAGTTTGACGATGCCGTCCGGGTGGTGGCAAAGGGAAGGCTTCGCAGTACCCAGGTCAAGACGCTGCCCTATCCGGGATATCCGACGGATATGCAGCCACAGATCGGCGTAGTCCTGGCGCTGGCAAACGGCACAAGTACGATTACCGAGAGTATTTTTGAAAACCGGTTCAAATATCTGGATGAACTGGCCAGGATGGGCGCAGTCATCAAGGTGGAAGGCAATTCCGCCACCATTGAGGGCGTGGAGAAGTTTTCCGGTACAAGAATCAGCGCGCCGGATCTGCGTGCAGGCGCGGCGCTCTGCATTGCGGGGCTTGCGACGGACGGCGTGACCATCGTGGATGATATCAAGTATATCCAGAGAGGTTACGAGCGTTTCGAGGAAAAGCTGCAGGGCATCGGCGGCATCATCGAAAAGGCATCCAGCGAAAAGGAGATCCAGAAGTTTGTTTTAAAAGTGAGCTGAACCGCCCGGCAGTGAAGGCCGGCTTCGGATACCATGGTATGCAGAAAAGATGCCGGCGGCAGGTTTTCTGTATTCCAGAATTTACAAAGTGATTTTCTGTGATTTCTATGCATCTGTATCTTGACATTTACAGCGATACGGTGTAAAGTCTTTATTAGGTTCCAGGGGGGCGTAAGATTGCCTCCGGAACAGGAACAATACAATTTTATACAAATAGACTTTCTCTTATTCAGAGCAGTGGAGATACAAAGGATCTGTGAAGCTGCGGCAACCCTGTGAAAACGGAAGGTGCCAACCTGAGCGAGCAATCGAACAATAAGAGGATTGTTTAGACCCTAAAACAGTCCGCTTTTTGTAGGCTGTTTTTTTATTCTATATAAGAATCTTAGGCTACAAAAGAGAGAAAGTACCGAAAAGGAGAGGATTAATATGGAAAGACACTTATTTACATCAGAATCAGTTACAGAGGGACATCCGGATAAGATGTGCGACCAGATTTCCGATGCCATCCTGGATGCGCTTATGGAGCAGGATCCCATGAGCCGCGTTGCCTGCGAGACATGCACTACGACCGGTGTGGTGATGGTTATGGGAGAGATCTCCACCAATGCCTATGTAGATATGCAGAAGATCGTGCGCAATACGATCCGCGACATCGGATATACCAGCGCGGATTACGGATTTGACGCGGAGACCTGCGGCGTGGTTACGGTGATCGACGAGCAGTCCGCAGATATTGCTCTCGGCGTGGATAAGGCGCTCGAAGCAAAGGCAGCAGCGCCGGCAGAGGAAGATATTGACGCCATCGGAGCCGGAGACCAGGGAATGATGTTCGGCTATGCGTCGGACGAGACAGAGGAGTATATGCCGTATCCCATCGCGATGGCGCATAAGCTGGCACTGCAGCTTACGAAAGTGAGAAAAGACGGCACGCTGACTTACCTTCGTCCGGACGGAAAGACCCAGGTGACGGTAGAGTATGACGACGCAGGAGTTCCGAGACGTCTGGACGCAGTGGTGCTTTCCACACAGCACGACCCGGATGTGACCCAGGAGCAGATCTTCGCGGACATCAAGAAGCATGTATTTGACGCGATTATTCCTGCGGAGATGGTGGATGAGAAGACCAAGTTCTTCGTTAATCCGACCGGACGCTTTGTCATCGGCGGACCTCACGGCGACAGCGGGCTGACCGGAAGAAAGATCATCGTAGATACTTACGGCGGAATGGCACGCCACGGCGGCGGCGCATTTTCCGGAAAAGACTGCACCAAGGTAGACCGTTCCGCGGCTTACGCGGCGCGCTATGCGGCTAAGAACATTGTTGCCGCAGGGCTGGCTAAGAAATGCGAGATTCAGCTTTCCTATGCCATCGGCGTGGCACAGCCTACCTCCATTATGGTAGATACCTTCGGAACAGGCCATGTGTCCAACGAACGTCTGGTAGAGATCGTGCGTGAGAACTTCGACTTCCGTCCGGCAGGCATCATCAAGATGCTGGACCTGCGCCGGCCGATCTACAAGCAGACAGCCGCTTACGGACATTTCGGAAGAAACGACCTGGATCTGACTTGGGAAAGACTGGATAAGGTGGATGCGCTGAAAGCTTATCTGTAGAGTATAAACAATTTGGAACTTCATATTAAGTTTTGATAAATAACGGGCTGAAAACCTTGCGGTGACGGCCCGTTTTGTGTTACTGTAATGGGTAGGGAATACAGAGGATACCCGGAAAGGAGCGGCAAAGGTGATGAAGCTGAAAACAAAGCTGATAATTGCATTTATGGCGATGATGATCCTGCCTACGGTCTTTCTCATTGTTGCGCGGCGGGTGTTTGAGCCCAGAGAGATCGGGGAGCTGCAGCAGATGTTTTTGATCATCGTATTTTTTACGGCGGCGCTTCTGGTGTACTGGGTCTACCGAACTGTCTCAGTGCCTTTGGCCAAGCTGCAGGAGGCCGCGCAGAATATCAAGGACGGCAATCTTGATTTTGAGATCTCGGCGGAGGCGGATGACGAATTTGGCGAGCTCTGCCGGGACTTTGAGGAGATGCGCCTGCGGCTGAAGGCCAATGCCGAGGAAAAGGTGGAATTTGACCGGGAAAACAAAGAGCTGATCAGCAATATTTCCCATGACCTCAAGACACCCATTACGGCAATCAAGGGATATGTGGAAGGGATTATGGACGGCGTGGCGGATACGCCCGAAAAGATGGACAAGTATATCAAAACGATATACAATAAGGCGAACGAGATGGATCTGCTGATCAACGAGCTGACGCTGTACTCCAAGATCGATACGAACCGGATACCCTACAATTTTACCACAATATCCGCAAAGAACTATTTCCTCGACTGTGCGGAGGACCTGTATCTGGAGCTGGAAGCGAAAAACGTAGAATTTGAATACAACTGCTGTCTGGAGGAGGATTCCAAGGTGATTGTGGACCCTGAGCAGCTCCGGCGGGTGATCAACAACGTCGTATCCAACTCTTTAAAATACATGGATAAACCCAAAGGCAGGATTACCATGGATCTCAAGGACGTGGGGGACTTTATCCAGGTCGAACTGGGGGACAACGGAAAAGGGATCTCCCCGAAGGACCTGCCCTTTATCTTTGACCGGTTCTACCGGACGGACGCCTCCCGCAATTCTTCCAAGGGCGGAAGCGGCATCGGGCTTTCCATCGCGCAGAAGATCGTGGAGGAGCATGGGGGCAATATCTGGGCGACCAGCGTGGAAGGCAGCGGGACGGTTATGTGCTTTGTAGTAAGAAAATATCAGGAGGTACCAATGGATGAGTAAACGGATTTTGATTATTGAGGATGAGGAAAGTATTGCGGATCTGGAACGGGATTATCTGGAGCTGAGCAACTTTGAGGTGGAGGTTGCCAACGACGGCGAGATCGGATTGAAGCAGGCCATGGAAGCGGATTTTGATCTGATCATCCTGGATCTGATGCTGCCCGGCGTGGATGGATTTGAGATCTGCCGGAAGGTCCGCGACAGCAAGAATACTCCCATCATCATGGTTTCTGCGAAGAAGGATGACATTGATAAGATCCGGGGGCTTGGGCTGGGAGCCGATGATTATATGACGAAGCCGTTCAGCCCCAGCGAACTGGTGGCCCGTGTGAAGGCCCATCTGGCGAGATATGAGCGTCTGATCGGAAGCAGCGTGGAGGAAAATGAGATCATAGAGATCCGCGGTCTGAAGATCGATACGACGGCGAGAAGGGTATGGGTCAACGGTGAGGAACGTTCCTTCACCACCAAGGAATTTGACCTTCTGACCTTCCTTGCGGGACATCCCAACCATGTATATACGAAGGAAGAGCTGTTCCGGGAGATTTGGGATATGGAGTCCATCGGGGACATTGCCACGGTGACGGTGCATATCAAGAAGATCCGGGAGAAGATTGAGTATGATACCTCCCACCCCCAGTATATTGAGACGATATGGGGCGTGGGATACCGCTTTAAGGTATAACCTGTTTAAAAAAAATACCAACTGTACGGTTGGATGCTCTAAAGAGCCTCCAACCTACTCATCCATTCGCAAAAACCGTGCTTACGCACTCTAACGTCTGCTAACACAGCCGCTTTTTTGCTCATTTATGAGTAGGTTGCTAATCCAAAATCTCGGTTTTATTGCAATAAATTGCATAAAACTGAGATTTCGGATTGCAACCGTACAGTTGGAAACTTTGTGATGAGGGATAAGAGATGATCATTACCAGTACATCGAATCCGCGGATGAAAGAGATCATACAGCTGCGGAAAAAGAGCAGAATGCGGACGAAGACGGGAACCTTTCTTGTGGAGGGCCTGCGTATGGTCCGGGAGATTCCGGAGGAACGCCTGGTACAGCTTTACGCTACGGAGGAGTTCTTGAAAAAGCATCGGAAGGAGCACATTCCCGGGACAGAGGTTATGCTTGTGTCGCCGGAAGTATTTGCATATATCTCGGATACAAAGACACCTCAGGGCGTTCTGGCGGTGGTGCGTCAGAGCATGTTCACCAAGGAGGAGATCCTGGCAAAATGCCCCGGGAAAAGCGGGACAGGTATGGACAGGCCGGCCCATCTGCTGGTTTTGGACAACATCCAGGATCCGGGCAACTTAGGCACCATTTTCAGAACCGCGGAGGCGGCGGGGGTGACGGGAATCCTGCTGAGCAGGGACTGTGCGGACATTTACAATCCAAAGACCATACGCTCCACCATGGGAGCGATCTTCAGGATGCCGTTTGTGTATACGGATGACCTGCCCGGTGCGGTGAACAGCCTGAAAAAGCACGATATCTGCGTTTTTGCCGCCCACCTGGAGGGAGAGCGCGCATACGATGAAGAAGATTACCGGCAGGGGAGCGCATTTCTGATCGGAAACGAAGGAAGCGGGCTTCGCCCGGAGGTGGCCGCATGTGCGGATGTGCTGGTCAGGATACCCATGGAAGGCATGGCCGAATCGCTGAATGCCGCCGTAGCCGCGGCAGTGCTGATGTTTGAAGTGAGCAGGCAGCGGAAAAGGTATTGAATTTGCGGGAAGGTTATGGTATTGTAGTTCACAGAACAGATCCGGAAAATGCACTGCGGCCCGGGGCCGGATATACCGCGCAAAAAGGACCTGATATAATACAAAGGGAAGAGGGACGAACATGAATTTAAAAGGAAGAAATTTTCTGACACTGAAAGATTTTACAAAGGAAGAGATCCTGTATCTGCTTGACCTGTCAGCGGAGCTGAAGGACAAAAAGAAAAAGGGGATTCCGGTAGACCATTATAAAGGAAAGAACGTGGCCCTGATTTTTGAAAAGGACAGCACAAGGACCCGCTGCGCATTTGAAGTGGCGGCGTTTGATATGGGCATGGGGGCAACCTACCTCGGGCCTACAGGCTCCCAGATGGGCAAAAAAGAAAGCATTGAGGATACGGCAAGGGTGCTGGGGCGGATGTACGACGGCATCGAATACCGGGGCTTCGGGCAGGACATTGTGGAAGAATTGGCAGAGTATGCGGGTGTTCCGGTATGGAACGGCCTGACCAATGAGTTCCATCCCACCCAGATGCTTGCGGACATGCTGACGATCCGGGAGCAGTTCGGCAGGCTGGAAGGGATTCGCCTGGTGTTTATGGGAGACGCAAGGTACAACATGGGTAATTCCCTGATGGTGGCATGTTCCAAGTTGGGAATGCATTTTGTGGCATGTACGTCAAAGGAATTTTTCCCGAGCGAAGAGCTGGTTGAGCTGTGCAGGGGCTATGCGGCGGAGTCCGGCGCGACCATTACCCTGACCGAGGACGTGGAGAGCGGAACAAGGGACGCAGATGTGATCTACACGGATGTATGGGTATCCATGGGTGAGCCGGATGAAGTATGGGAGAAGCGGATCAAAGTGCTGACGCCTTATAAGGTGACCAAAAAGGTGATGGAAAATGCATCTGAAAACGCGATTTTCCTGCACTGCCTGCCGTCCTTCCACGACCTGAAGACGACCATCGGAAAGCAGATGGGAGAACGCTTCGGCATTGAGGATATGGAAGTGACGGATGAAGTATTCGAGTCCGAACAGTCCAAGGTTTTTGACGAGGCAGAGAACCGGATGCATACCATCAAAGCGGTGATGGTGGCGACACTGGGAGAATAGGGGAAGATTTTTGAAAACAGAGATATTGAAGCTCCTCCGGGAAAGTGAGGGCTATGTATCCGGGCAGAAGCTCTGCGGGAAGCTGGGCGTGTCCCGGACAGCCGTGTGGAAGATTATCAACCAGCTCAAGGAAGAGGGCTACCATGTGGAAGCGGTGCAGAACCGGGGATACCGGATTGTGGATATCCCGGATGTTCTGTCGGAGGAAGAACTGAAAAGCCTGCTCTTTGGGAAGACACGGTGGGCAGGCCAGGAGATCCATTATTTTCCGGAAACCGATTCAACGAATATTCGGGCAAAGGAGCTGGGGGAAAAAGGGGCATCCCACGGAGCCCTAGCGGTAGCCGACCGGCAGAGCGCCGGACGGGGCAGGCGCGGCAGAGGCTGGGAGTCACCGCCTGGCTGCAGCATCTATATGTCGATACTGCTCAGACCTTCATTCCTTCCTTCCAGCGCGCCGATGTTGACCCTGGTGATGGCGTACAGCACAGCGGAAGCGCTGCAGGAGTGTACCGGGCAGGAGATCCGGATCAAATGGCCCAATGACATTGTACTGAACAAAAAGAAGCTGGTAGGGATTCTGACGGAGATGAGCTCGGAGATCGACTATATCAACCATGTGGTGATTGGGGTAGGGATCAATGTCAATATGGATTCCTTTTCGGAGGAGATTGCGAAAACCGCCACATCCCTACGGATTGAGACCGGGAAGGTTATGAAGCGCAGCACCCTGATTGCGGAGATTATGAAGCATTTTGAACGGAATTATGACACATTTCTTCAGTCAGGAGATCTGTCCGGGATCAGGGAAGACTATAACCGCCTTCTGGTTAACTGCGGAAAAGAAGTCCGCATACTGGGTGCAAAGGAGCCTTACCAGGCCCTTGCCCTGGGGATCAATGACAGCGGGGAGCTGCTGGTGAGAAAGCAGGACGGCAGCGAGGAAGCGGTCTATGCCGGTGAGGTTTCGGTTCGTGGAATCTATGGATATGTATGAGCCCTACGGATCAGGAGGTGTGGCTGGAAGGATGATGGAAGAAGAGATTGTATTATGCGCCGCCAGTTCCTATGAGCGGAAATTCTATCTGAACCCGGAGTTTGACGCGCTGCCGGAAAGTATCCGGCAGGAACTGCAGATCATGTGCGTTATGTATACGGAGGATGTGGGCGGTGTGCTCATGGTGGTCTTTGACGAGGAGGGCCGGCTGGAATTAAAGGTAGACCGGGAGGAGGATGATTTCCTCTTTGACGAGATCGGCAGTGTGTTGAAGATCAAGCAGATACAGCAGGAGAGACGGGAACTGTTCGAATCTCTGGAGCTGTTCTTCCGGGTGTTCTATCTTGGAGAGGAGCTTCCGGAAGCGTAGAGGACGTGTCCTGTGTATATTGCGCCGCAGTGCATGAGACCGGGATGCAGCCTGCAAAAGCTTACAAATTCAGGAGCAGGAGAAGAAACAGAATGTTATTGACGATTGACGTTGGAAATACCAATATAACGCTGGGTGTATTTAAAGAGGAGGTTCTGCTGGGGACCTTCCGCATGACGACAAAGCGGTCCCGGACTTCCGATGAATATGGATTTACGATCTGTGGGATTCTGGAGCACAGAAGTATCTGTCCCCAGGATATCCATTCGGTGATCATAGCATCGGTTGTTCCGGATATCATGCATTCCCTGACAAGCGGGATCATCAAATATCTGAATGTGCGCCCGCTGATCGTGTCTGCGGGGATCAAGACAGGCATCCGCATCGTGACGGAGAATCCGAAGGAGATCGGCCCGGACCGTATCGTGGATGCGGTCGCCGGATATGAACTCTTCGGAGGGCCGGTCATCGTGGTAGATTTCGGAACCGCGACAACCTATGACCTGATCGGGCCGAATGGGACTTTTGAAGCAGGGATCACGGCGCCCGGGCTTGAGACGGCGGGACGCTCCCTCTGGGGCGGCGCTGCCATGCTCCCGGCGATTGAGATCCGCAAGCCGGCGTCCATACTGGCGAAGGAGACCATTTCCAGTATGCAGGCCGGTCTGGTGTACGGAGCCATCGGCCAGACGGAATACATTATCCGGAAGATCAAAGAGGAATCCGGCTACCCGGATGCAAAGGTGGTGGCAACCGGGGGTCTGGGAAAGATCATCGCGCCGGAGACAGACAGCATCGACGAGTACGATCCGGAGCTGACACTGAACGGTCTGCGCCTGATCTATTACAAAAACAAAAAAGTAGACCGATAGGGCCGCCTGGCCGGATGCTGGCTGCGCGTGCACTTCGATAAACAGTATAATTATGAAAAAACAGCTTAAAATAGGAAATGTACTTCTTGAGAACAGATATATTTTAGGCCCCATGGCAGGTGTAACGGACCTGCCATTCCGTTTGTTGTGCAAAGAGCAGGGGGCCGGACTGCTCTGCATGGAGATGGTCAGCGCCAAAGCGATTTTATACAACAACAAAAATACGGAGAGTCTGCTTGCGATCCACCCGGAGGAACTGCCGGTCTCCCTGCAGCTTTTCGGTTCGGACCCGAGGATTGTCAGTGAGATGGCAAAACGGATCGAGGAACGGCCCTTTTCCATCCTGGACATCAACATGGGCTGTCCTGTCCCGAAGGTGGTGCGCAATGGGGAAGGCTCGGCTCTGATGAAGGACCCGAAGCTGGTCTATGAACTGGTCAGCGCCGTAGTGAAAGCAATCCGAAAGCCGGTTACGGTGAAGATACGCAAAGGATTCGATGAGGAGCATGTGAATGCGGTGGAGATCGCCAGGATCATCGAAGAAGCCGGGGCGGCCGGGGTGGCTGTCCATGGGCGGACGCGGGAGCAGTACTATTCCGGCAGGGCTGACTGGGAGATCATCCGCCGGGTGAAGGAAGCGGTTCGGATTCCGGTCATCGGAAACGGGGATGTGAGCACCTGTGAGCAGGCGGCTGCGATTCAGGAGCAAACCGGCTGTGACGGGGTAATGATCGCGCGGGGGGCACAGGGCAATCCGTGGATCTTTTCAGAACTGTCGGCATACGAAGAGACGGGCGCAATCCCGCCCCGGCCGGAGATCGATGAGATCCGGAATACTATGCTCCGCCATGCCCGGCTGCAGATCGAATATAAGGGCAGCTATCTGGGCATCCGGGAGATGCGCAAGCATGTGTCCTGGTATACTGCCGGATATCCTCATTCGGCCCGTATCCGGAGAAAAATCAATGAGGCAAAGACAATGGAAAAGCTGATCGGCGCATTGGACGGGATGCTTTATGGAACTGCATAAACTGTATCGTCCGCTTACGGCGGCGCCTTTTGCGGGCAATC
>Ga0137308_100754_pt1 | contig 44468 bp, 37 predicted proteins | sample Inofrocosms_June_FD_97181 | JGI IMG/M metagenome (GOLD analysis project Ga0137308, IMG submission 97181) | Mouse cecal microbial communities from Vienna, Austria - N-Acetylneuraminic and N-Acetylglucosamine D2O microcosms_June | ecosystem: Host-associated > Mammals > Digestive system > Large...
TTTCAAGAAAATAATACTTTTTGGCGCAGGAGAGATTGGGAAACAAGCTCTATATTACTGGGGCACGGAGCATGTGCATTGCTTTGTAGACAACAGTGCGGCAAAAGTTGGTACGACTGTGGAAGGGATTCCAGTGATTTCTTTCTCCGCATTGAAAAAAATTTATGTGGATTTTCGGCTTGTTATTACTGTTGATCCTAAAAAATACTTTGTACTTGCCGCACAGCTAGATGATGCGGGAATAAGCGATTACACGCCTTTCCTAAAATCACCAGGCAGTGTGGGTGGAGTGCCGTTGGTATCTGTTACAAAAACTGGGGCCAGTCTCCTCCAAGGGGAGAAAAAAGTCCTGATGGCAGCATATTTTTTCCCGCCATTAGGGGGGTCGGGCGTGTACCGCTCCATAAAGTTTGTAAAGTATCTGCGGGATTTCAATTGGGAACCGACGGTTATTTCTACAGATCAGGTCCCGCCTGACCAAAATTATATGGATGAAAGTCTGACGGCGGAGATACCGGACGGTGTGGAAGTTATCCGTGTGCCGGATTTTATTGGAACGCTTCGGAAAACTTCTTTCCCAGATTACAAAGATGACATCTTGGAATTCCTGGGTAGCGTTCTGAAAAAGGACAAAACTGCAGCCGCTGTTTTTGACTCCCTCCGAGGGAACAGAACAGGAGAAGCAGAACTGCTGACCTGCCCCTGCGCAGCTTTGACATGGGCGTATGATGTTGTGCGGTATATCGAGAAAAATATAGATATACATCAATTCCAGGTTATTTATACCACATCAGGTCCGTTCAGTGCTCATCTAATCGGCGCGTATTTCCAGAGCAAATATGGCATCCCATGGGTAGCCGACTATCGGGACCCATGGACACAAAACGCAGCTTTTGATTATGATACAAACAGCATATGGTACAAATTATTTTCTGCGCTGGAATCTATCTTTCTGCATCAGGCAGACTGCAGTTTAACTGTGGCACCGGATTTAGCAGAAACCTATATCGACCGCTTCCAATTAGAGAGAAACAAAATGGTCTGTATTACCAACGGATATGATGAAGCGGATTTTAGAGCGGTTGAACTGCCCCCAAATCCTATGCAATACTTTATCATCAATTACAGCGGTTTGATCTATGGCCAAGGACGCAGTATTGTACCGATTTTGAAGGCGCTACAGCAACTTCGTGATGAAAATTTGGTTGATATCACGAAAATCCGGTTTCGAATTGTTGGTACAAAAGGAGCAGAGAGCGAGAAACTTGCTGCAAATTTCGGACTGCAGGAAATGATTGTGCAGACGGGATATGTTTCTCATATAGAAGCGTTGCAGTCGAACCAAAACGCTCATATTTTATTGCTGCTGGCTGGCTGTGACGCGAAATTCAAATATTTTTTTACTGGGAAAATTTTTGACTATCTCCGCATAGGCAAACCAATTCTGGCAATCGTACCTAAAGACGGAATAGTTGACAAAACACTCCGGGAAACTGGACATGGAGAGGCATTTCTTGATACGGAAATTCCACAAATAAAAGAAATGATTTTGCGGGAATACCAGAAATGGCAGCGGGGAGAAGAGCAGAAACCGCTGCGCTCTCCTCTTATACAGCAATTTGAGCGCAGGCATTTAACAGGAATGCTGGCAGAAGTCTTCCAGTCCGTATGTTCATGAGGTGATAACTTGAAAATAACAGTGATCGGGACAGGTTATGTCGGTCTGGTCGCAGGACTTGGTTTCTCCAAGTGGGGCAACGAAGTGGTATGCCTTGATGTTGATAAAGAAAAGATTGAAAATTTGCAGCAGGGGATTTGTCCGATTTATGAGCCTGGTGCGACGACGCAATTGAAAGACGGCCTGGCAAGCGGAAGGCTCCGCTTTACAGCAGATACGGAACTGGCTGTTAGGCATGGCGAAATCATTTTTATTGCGGTGGGGACGCCTGAACAGGCCGACGGCAGTGCAGATTTGAGTTTTGTCTATACTGCCGCTGATTGCATAGCAAAATATGCAGACAGTGACAAAATTGTTGTAGACAAATCTACAGTTCCAGTTGGAACCGCCCGTGATTTAAGCTGCTACATTCAAAAAATATTGCATTCTCATGATAAACGCATACATATTGATGTTGCCTCTAATCCGGAGTTTCTGCGGGAAGGGAGATCTGTAGGGGATTTTAATAATCCGGACCGCATTGTATTGGGGGTATCCAGTGAGTATGCGAAGGAGCGGTTGACAGTCCTTTATAGTCCATTTTTCCGCTCCAATAAACCGGTCATTATTACCACGCCTGAAACTGCGGAAATGATTAAGTACGCCTCTAATGCGTTTCTTGCTACTAAAATTACATTTATCAATGAGATTGCCAATCTTTGCGAACAGGTGGGAGCAGATATTGGGCAGGTAGCCGCAGCAATGGGGAAGGATGGGCGTATATCTCCTAAATTTCTCCATCCCGGTCCCGGCTATGGCGGTTCTTGCTTCCCAAAGGACACAAAGGCGCTGGCTGCCATCGGAGAACGGTTTGCAGCGCCGCAGACGATCGTGGAAAGCGTTATTCAGGCCAATGAAAAGCAGAAAAAACGAGCGGCGGAACGGGTGAAGCGTCGTTTTCCCACTGGAGCAAGGTTGGCTGTTTTAGGTCTATCCTTCAAACCAGAGACGGATGATATCCGGGAATCACCCGCCATTGAAATTGTAAACAGCTTGTTGGAAGAGGGAAGCTTTATTTTACAATTGTACGATCCAAAGGCGATGGAAAATGCCAGACGGGCTGTCAATGGACCGATGCAAAATGTGATCTGGTGTGCCTCCGCCAACGCGGCGGCGTCAGATGTGGACGCCATCCTGATTCCAACGGAGTGGGGAGAATTTACCTCGTTGGATTTTGATAAGATCGGGAAAAACATGAGACAGAAGGTCTTATTTGATTTTCGCAATATTTACAGAAAAGAGCGGCTGGAAAAACTGGGTTTCGAGTATTACGGAACAGGGTTCAATCCAGAACGGGAAAACCGCTGACGGACAGGGAGGCAAATCATGCAGCTGATTGATTTGAGGGCGCAGTATTGCGCTTTGAAAACCGAAATTGATGCGAATATTCAGCGAGTCCTGAATGACGCCCAATTCATTGGCGGGCCGTTTATTCGAGAACTTGAGGAGCGTCTTGCCGCTTTTGTGGGCCGAAAGTATTGTATTACCTGCGCCAATGGAACAGATGCCCTGCAGATTGCCTACATGGTGCTGGGCGTTGGGCCTGGAGATGCCGTCTTTTGTCCGGATATGACATTTATTGCATCAGTAGAATCCGCTAAAATGTTGGGCGCAGTTCCGGTATTCTGCGACATCCAGCCGGATACATATACGATCTCTCCCCAGAGTCTGGAGCGTCAGATTAAAGCCGTTCTGGCTGAGGGGAAGCTGAGGCCGAAGGTCGTTGTCGCTGTGGATATTCTTGGAAATCCCTGTGCATATGAAGGCATCCTTGCACTCTGTGAAAAATACGGCTTGCTGTTGATTGAGGACGCTGCCCAAAGCTTCGGGGCTTCGTACCATGGTAAACGCTGCGGTTCTTTCGGGCAGATTGCAACAACTTCGTTTTTTCCTGCAAAGCCGTTGGGATGCTATGGTGACGGCGGTGCAATTTTTCTGGATGACAGCAGGTTAGACGTACTGTGCCGCTCTCTGTGCGTCCATGGAAAGGGGCCTGGCGGGAAGTATGATAATATCCGCGTTGGTATGAACTCCCGACTGGACGCCTTACAGGCCGCTGTGCTGCTGCCAAAGCTGAAAGCGTTGGAGAAATATGAGTTGGAAGCCAGACAGACTGTGGCACAGCGGTATCATGATGCATTTGCAGGGAAATTTGTTACGCCTTTTATCGCAGAAAGGTGTGCGTCAGCCTATGCGCAGTACGCGCTGCTGGCTGACAGCAAGGAGCAGAGAAATACAATAATTACGCATCTGGAAGAAAAAGGTATCCCCAATATGGTCTACTACCCTACGCCTATGCACGCCCTGCCGGTTTTTCACAACGAACCGCTTTATGGGGAGACATTCCCTCATGCAGTCGACTACTGCAGCCGGACATTCTCTCTGCCCATGCATCCGTATCTCTCGGAGCAGGAACAGCAGGTGGTGATTCGTAACGTTTTGGAGGCGCTGTGATGGGATATTTTGTACATGCATCCAGCTGTATTGATGACGGCTGCGAAATTGGCGATGAAACCAGGATATGGCATTTTTCTCATATTATGCGGGGGTGTAAGATTGGAAAACACTGCAATATTGGTCAGAATGTAGTTGTTTCCCCCAACGTAGTATTGGGGGATGGCGTTAAAATACAAAATAATGTGTCCGTTTATACTGGCGTAGTCTGTGAGGATGGCGTGTTTCTAGGCCCATCCTGCGTTTTTACCAATGTGATGAATCCACGGGCCTTTATTGAACGCAAAAACGAATTTCGAAATACGCTGATAAAAGAAGGCGCCAGTATAGGCGCAAATGCTACTATTGTCTGCGGGCATACGATTGGGAGATATGCGCTGATCGGCGCTGGAGCGGTCGTGACCCATGATGTGCCAGATTATGCGCTTGTGTACGGGAATCCGGCGCGGATTCACGGCTATGTCTGTCAATGCGGCGAACAGATTTCCTTTGTTAATGGCCGTGCAGCTTGCTCAGCTTGTGGTAAACGTTATCTAATGGAGAAAGATCATCCTCGCTTGGAGGAGATGGGCGATAGCCGGAAAGGTAAAGATAGAACTATGAGAAGATGTACGCGCTGCATTATGGACGATTTGTCCGATCCTTTTATCTACTTCGATGAAAATGGATATTGTAATTACTGCAATACAGCAGTTCAACAGATTGGGTCAGTTTATTTTCCAAATGCGGAAGGCCGAAAGAAGCTTACAGCTTTAATTGATGAAGTAAAAGCATTTGGAATAGACCAAAAGTATGACTGCATTATGGGTATTTCTGGAGGATTGGACTCATCCTATCTTGCATATCTGGGGTTTCAGTGGGGCTTAAAAGTGCTGGCAGTTCACATTGATGATGGTTATGATACGGAGATTTCGAAATTAAATATTGAAAAACTGATTGCTGCGACAGGGTTTGATTATGAAGTGATTAAGCCAGATCCTGCACAATACAACGATTTAACACTTGCATATATGAAAGCGGGAGTACCTAATATAGCGGCCCCGCAGGATAATATTTTGTTTGCTTTCCTTTATAAGAAGATGCAAGAGCATAATATAAAATATTTCTTGTCAGGTAGGAACTTCGCACTAGAATGCATTTTGCAAAAGGGAAACACCCATACGCCTTTTGATATGGATCATCTGATGGACATCCATAATAAATTTGGACGAGAGCCAGTCGATAAACTAGAGTTCCTTTCAACAAAACAACGCTGTGAAAACAACAGTTTGCTCGGACTAAAATCTCTATGTCCTTTAGACTATATCGACTATAATAGGGACCAGGCATTTCAGGAGCTGAAAGATTTTTGCGGTTTTGAGTATTATGGCAGAAAGCATTTGGAAAATATCTTGACTGCATTTGCACAGTTATATTGGTTTCCAAAGAAATTTGGCGTTGATAAAAGAACCTCGCATCTATCAAGTATGATTGTGAGTGGACAGATGACAAGAGAGGAGGCTCTTAAACAACTATCAGAACCTCTCTATCAGAAAGACCAAATGGATGCTTATATAGCCATTATCAAACAAAACATGAAAATTAGTGACGAAGAGTTTGAGAAAATTATGTCTGCCCCCGCACACCGGCATGAGGATTACAAAGTTGAGAAATATATTACAGATGCTGATGAAATATGTGCAAATTTTGATTATCAATTTTTGAATCAATTCAAAAAGATATTCATTTATGGTGCAGGAGAGTGGGGCATTTATGTATATAAAGAATATTTTTGTGAACATGCTGATTCGTTTGATGGTTTTGTAGTGTCGGATGGCCACAAAAAATTCTCAGAAACAAATGGCTATCCAGTTTATGAATTGTCAGAGCTAGAACTTAGTGATGATACAGGGCTGATCATTGCTGTAAAAGAGTCGCAGAAAATTAAAGAAATATTAGATCAGAAGGGATTCTCTCATTATATGCTATTGAGCAAATAACCCTATACACTTTTGGAAGGTGAGACTATGAACTATGCATTGATCGGCTGTGGCCGCATAGCTGTAAACCATATAAAAGCTGCGCTCAATAACAAATTAAATATTCTAGCTGTGTGTGATTCCAAGCCAGAAGCAATGGAGGTATTATTAAACAAATACAATTTGGAACAGGACGCATCCATTCACCGCTATACGGACTATCGACAGCTGCTTGCGGAACAGAAACCGCAGTTGGCTGCAATTGCGACAGAGAGCGGTCTTCACGCTCAGATTGCCTTGGAGTGCATTGATGCTGGCGTGAATGTCATTATTGAAAAGCCAATGGCTATGAGCATTCCTGATGCAGATGAGATCATCCGCCGGAGTGAGGCGCGGGGGATAAAGGTCTGCGCCTGTCATCAAAACCGTTTTAACAGGGCTGTCCAGGAAACACGCCAGGCTCTGGAATCTGGACGCTTCGGCAGACTTTCCCACGGCTCCATCCATGTCCGTTGGAACCGGGACCGAGATTACTACGCTCAGGCTCCCTGGCGGGGAACCTGGGGTCAAGATGGCGGATGCCTGATGAATCAGTGCATCCACGGTATTGACCTGCTGCGCTGGATGCTGGGCGGTGAGATTGAGGAAGTCTACGGCGTTACTAAGCGGCAGTTCCATGAGTATCTGGAGTGTGAAGATGTGGGGATGGCAGTGGTTAAGTTCAAAAATGGCGCAGTTGGCACTATTGAAGGTACAACCAATGTTTATCCGAAAAATCTGGAGGAAACGCTATACTTATTTGGTGAAACAGGAACCGTTAAGCTTGGCGGAACTTCGACTAACAATATTGATGTATGGAATTTTGCAGACGAGGATGAAAGTGACAGCAAAAACCGTGGCTTGCAAGAGGCTACAAGCAATGTCTATGGTAATGGACACACCGCGCTCTACGCGGACATGATCGGTGCTATTCAGCAGGGGCGACAGCCATATGTGGACGCTGTAGCGGGGCGCAATGCTTTAGAACTGGTCCTTGCAGTCTACCAGTCTGCCGCCACCGGTGTCCCCGTTCGGCTGCCACTATGTGATACGGCAAGCACGGACTTTGTGGGGCGCTTTCCGAATCGTGAAGAAAAAGGAGTTAAGTACAGTGAATGATATTATTCAAAAGTTTCTTACTAGTGTAGCGGAGGCAGTCTCCGTTTGCCGTAGTAATGATGTAATTGCCTATGGGACAGGTAAAGTAGGGAAACTACTGATTCCATATTTGGCCCAGAGTACAGGCTCTCGGCTGATTGGAGTGACCAACAGCCACATTGCCATGGACGAAGTCGGAACCTTTGAGGATACGGGCCTGCCAATCCGAAGTCCAGAGTTCTGGTATGAAAAATATCCGGAAGCCACCATAATGATTACAACATCACGTCCAGATTATTATTTGGATATTGCACAAATTGGCTGGGGAATTGGCTTTCGAAATATTATATGCATTGAAAGTCTTGTGGAAAAAGATATTGTTTCTATTCAGTTGAATACGCTGGTTTCATCAAAAAACAGACTACTCTTTGAATTATTGCTCCCAAATGTCGGCGCTTATTTAGTAGACCAGATGTGTATTGCAAATCAGATTAGAGATATTCACAAGGCGTCTTTCGCAGAATTCCGTGAATGCCATAAAAATAAAAGCGTAGTTGTGGTTGGATCGGGTCCCACACTTAATTACTATTCACAGTTAGAGCACATGCCGCATATTGGCGTAAACTCAACATTCTTACATCCGAAAATCAAATTGGATTACTTTTTTGCACGGGATTACGCCAGTAGATCATCCTTGTATGACGATCTAAAAAATTATAATTTCGTTAAATTCTTAGGGATTGTAGAATGGACAAGCGAAGCGCAGGAAATATATCAAGTCCCTGAATCTGTAATTATGGAAAGTCAGGCCAGAAGATTTATTACGCAGCCAAGAAAAGAATATATCCATTGTGATATTGAACATTACCCAGTTATGGGATTGGGGAGTATCATTTTTGGCGCTTTCCATTTCGCCCTGTTTACTATGCCAAAACAAATTTTTTTAGTGGGATGCGATTGCGCTCCTACTGGTCATTACGATGGTAGCGGTGGAGTTGATGATGCTTCTGTCAACGAATTTGTAAATAGTTGGAAGTGGGTGAAGATGTTTATTAAACGCTATTACCCCAGCATAGAAGTAATATCTATTAATCCCGTTGGCTTAAAAGGTGTTTTTCGAGATGTATACACTGAGAGCTATGTGGAGGCGCACCCAGAGATCAGACAGGCAGGGGGCGAAATATTGAACAAAGAAAATTATGGGAGTGCACAGGGACAATAACTGATTGAGGTGAACACACAGATGGGAGATTTAATTTGTTTGTCCGTACCGAATTTTTGTGGCAATGAACGGAAATATGTAGATGAAGCAATAGACACAGAGTGGGTATCTACAGCCGGACAGTTTATCGGACAATTTGAGGAAAAAATGGCCGTAGAACTGGACGTTGCGCAAGCCTGTGCCTGTCAGTCCGGTTCAGCAGGTCTTCACCTCTGCCTGCGGCATTTTGGGATTGGGCCGGGCGATCTGGTCCTTGTTCCTACACTCACGTTCATTGCAACAATCAACGCCGTGATGTACCAGTCTGCGGAACCTGTATTTTTTGATTGCGATAACCACATGTGTATCAATGTAGACCAAATAGAACAGTATTTGACTTACGAATGCCGGCTGGCTGGAAATCAAACAATAGAAATTGCGTCCGGCAAAGTAGTAAAAGCAATCATTCCGGTTCATGTGTTCGGCGATCTCTGCGACATGGAGCGGCTGATGCAGATTGCTGAAAGATACCATCTGTATGTCATTGAGGATGCTACGGAATCCTTAGGGGGAACCTTTCAGCGCGGTCCGTATGCGGGAAAATGTCCGGGGACAGTCGGACATGCTGGGGTATTATCTTTTAACGGCAACAAAATCATCACCACTGGCGGCGGTGGTATGGTGGTCTCGAATGATCAGGAAGCTATAGCGCATATGCGGTATTTATCCCAACAAGCGAAAAACGATGCCATGTATTTTGTGCATGATGAGTATGGATACAATTACCGCATGACCAACCTACAGGCGGCATTAGGATTAGCACAGCTGGAACACTTAAAGGATTTTTTGACAATAAAACGCCGCAATTATTCTCTTTATCAGGAGAGATTGAAAACATGCGACTACGGCGGTCTTCTGCAATTTGGCAGTGAGGAAACTGCTAACTACTGGTTTTACTCATTTGCGCTGCATGAACCAGACACCGCCAAGCGCGATCGCCTCATTCGCTATATGAACGATCAGAATATCCAGGTACGTCCAATCTGGAAGCTGAACCATACGCAAACTCCCTTCCGGCACTATCGGGCGATGGAGTGTAGAAATGCGGAACGTTTTTATAGTTGTGTTGTTAATGTTCCGTGCAGCACAAATTTGACAGTGGAGCAGGTAGACCGTGTATGTAGAACGCTTCTGTCATTTGAACGACTCAGATAAAGATAATGCGGTCATGGGTATTGAGTCTTTTGTATTTCAACCAAAACGCTGCTTTCCGTGGCTTTAGGCAGACATGAAAACTATTGCTGTGTGAATCTGCCGTATTATTTCGGAAACTGGTAGCACTTTGACAGAGCTGCTAATAGAGAAAGGATTGAAAGCCTGGTTGCTTTGATTGCTATACCATTTAGCGGATCATTCACCGGGGGGGCAGTTGGATCGTGTATGCGGAGCATTTCTAAAGTTTGGACAGATCGTGTAAAGTTGGAGGTAAACATGAGGGATATTGCGCTGTCAAGAGACCTATTAAACTCGCATAAGATACTATTTCATTATGGAAAAATACTTGAGGATGTCTCAAAGGGACGGACAGATTTTTATCCGATTGCGATTGAGATTCATCCTACAGCGATGTGTAACCATAGATGTATACACTGTTCCTATAAGGAGCGCAACGAGAGCCGTGAGTCGATCCAAACAGAAATTATGGAGAAGTTGGTTGACTCGATTATTCGGATGGGAATACAGGCAGTCTATTTTTCCGGTGGCGGAGAGCCAACGATATATCCGGGATTAGCTGGATACATTAATAAACTTTACTCCAATAATGTAGAGTGCTCCATTATAACAAATGGTTCTTGTTTTGAGCAAATGGGATTAATACCAATTGCGAATCAACTGAACTACATTGCAATCTCTGTACCGGCAGTTGATCCTGAGACCTTTCGGACAATAACGGGAACGGATAATTTGGATAAAGTATTGTCACTGCCTAAAAAAATTAAAGAGATACATGGAGAGGACAGTCCCGTTATCGGTTCCAGAGTAGTTCTGACAAATAAAAATTATATGCAGGTAGAAGATTTCCTCAGAATTATTCGGGAAAAGGATTTTGACTATGCGCTTTTCAAAGTTGTCAGAGACTATGAAGATAATGGGCAGGGACTTGGAAAAACTGAAGAAGAGCAGCTGCGGAAAATTATTGAAGGATTAACTGGGTGGACCGAAAGCTTTACCAATATCAACAATATCTTTCAGTATAGATCACTGCCTGAATTCCAAAACAAATGTTGGATCAACTATTATGGACTTTTGGCGAATGTCAGCACAAGCGGAAAAGTCTATCCCAATATTGTGGAGATTGACAAAGAGGAATTTTGTATCGGAGATTTGCAAGAACAGCTTTTAGATGACATGTGGAACAGCCGCCGGCATCAGGAGGTAAAGGACCGCTCCAATGTCAAATGGATGAATAGGGAGTGCAGGAATTGTAGGGCGATGGCATATAACAAAATCATCAATGAGCTGACAAGCAAATTACCTGCATATTTTGATCCGTTTATTTAGTTAGAATTTGAATGGAGGGCGGCAATATGATTGTTCGATATGGCAAGGACTTCGATATGAGAAGGATAAATAGGGACCTAAGCGCTATCAGTGGTTGGATCAAAGAGAGTGAAGCACTTGCCAGTGAATTTTGGAGCAGCGTTTCACAAGAAGTACCAAGATGCCGTGTATGCAGTTCTGCAGATCGGAAACTATTTATGCGCTTTTTTGACCGCTACGATTATTTTGAATGCAAAGGCTGCGGGATGCTTTATTTGGGCCAAGTTCCCCAATGTAAAACTATATATGAGGCAGATGAAAACAATGCCAATGGCGACTGCTATATGGATGAGTCTATTTTTGAAGAACGGGTAAATATGATTGCAAGACCCAAAGTAGATTTTGTTCTTGACGTATGTAATTCCTTTGAAAATGGCCACTCCATGGAGTGGGTTGGATGCTCTGCATCCAACCTGAATCACTCATGGAAACATGAAGGGCGATCAGGCCCAACGTCTTGGCTGGATGTAGGCTGTGGAGGAGGAGATATTCTTTACTACCTTTCCTACTATAAAGGAATAACCTGTGAGGGAATAGAGGCTGATAAAAGAGAGGTACAACTTTGCCAAAAGAGGGGTCTGCAGGTTGTAAAAGATTTTATTGATACAAGAAATCCCAGCCAGGAAGTTTGCAGACTGCTGGCAAGGAACGATATTGTATCCCTATTTAATGTTTTGGAGCATGTTGACGAACCAAGTCAAATGGTTGAATATCTATACGCATCAATGAAAAAGGGCAGTGTATTAGTGCTTGAAGTCCCCAGACACCCTTCAGCTGCTTCTTTTGCCAACCTGACGTCTGGCGGGAAAACATACCGCCATTTGGTTCCGCCTGCCCATATTTCCGTATTTAGTGAGAAATCAATGGAAACATTGCTTTGCGGCAAGTTCAAAATAATTGGAAAATGGGGATTCGGACAAGGATTTGCAGATATGGTCAACAATGCAATGTTTCTCAGCGGCAAAGAGGAAAATGACCTATACTTAAAAGTATTGGAATGTAGCAATCAGATGCAAAGAGTGTTTGATGAAGCGGGACTTTCGGATTCTATGATTTTTGTGGCAGTAAGAGAGGAGTAACTTTGTGCGGGTAAAATTAAGCCAATTGAACAGTTAGATTGTGTCTGTACGTTGCGCAAAGATACGAGAATACACAATAAAAAGATCAACTGGGGGTACTTAATGGAAAAGAATTGTGATATAAAATCGGCCACTCCATGGAGTGGGTCGGATGCCCTGCATCCGACCAAAAGTTCTCTGTCTGCATATGATCAGAAATATGAAGGAGGTTATGGATTACAATATCCGGATGGACATATCATCAGAATCTTTGAGCGCATTTTGAAATATGAACTGGGAGTTACGACGGGAAATTTACTGGATTTTGGATGCGGAAATGGTGTGCATTCAAAATATTTTATGGGCAAAGGTTTTCAATGTTATGGCGTGGATATTGCAAAAGAGGCAATCTGCCAGGCAAAGACTTTCATGCATGAAAAGGCGGTTTTAATCAAACCAAATCAAAGTCTCAAAGAAATCTTTCAGCCAGATTACTTTGATGTTGTGCTGGCAAACCAAAGCCTTTATTACATGGACGATGCTGACATGAGCAACTGCATAAAAGAACTCTATACTTTTACAAAACCCGGTGGAATCTGCATTTTTACGATGATGAGCACACGGAATTGCTATAACGGATTGATTGAAGAAACATATGATAACGGGTTGAGTAAGGTGGTTTTAAGAAATAGATTAACAGAGACAACATATATTAATTTTATAGAGAATGAGGAGCATTTGAAAAGCAAATTTTCTCCTTTTCAAATGTTACGCATTGGATATTATGATTTTGGTTTTATCTCTGAAGATCCAGAAGAAGGTTCATCACACCACTTTATTTTTATAGGAAAAAAGGAGAAGGTATGAAATGGAATGCCAAAAAGGTATGAAACAGTCCACTCCATGGAGTGGGTCGGATGCCCTGCATCCGACCAAAAGTTCTCTGTCTGCATATGATCAGAATGAGCGTGAACATCTATTTTATGCAGCGGAAGACCGAAGGGATGACCCAAAAGAATCGTTCCAATTGATCAATTCTGTATTGAGAGAACAGTATGACCAATGGAATACTTTATGTGACGTTGGCTGTGCTGCAGGTGATTTCCTGTACTATATGCAGCAGGAAAACGGACAGAGGGATGGCTTGACCGGAATTGACAGTTTTGACGAATTGCTCAATACAGCCAAGGAGCGTGTACCAGAATGCCGTTTTTTGAAAGGCGATATCTGGAGCGGGGAAGGTCTTCCGACAGATAAGTTTGATGTTGTCTGCATGTCTGGAGTGCTGTCGCTATTTGATGATTTCAAAAAGCCGTTTGAACATCTGATCAAAATGACAAAACCCGGCGGAAAAATTTTGGTTTTCAATCCATTCAATTCCCGTGGATGTCATGTGGAGCATCATTACAAAATAAATGGTGAGCTGGGGCGAATTGTCATTTGTTCTCATCAGGAGATTGGACAGTGGCTGAAGGAGCGCGGCTTCATGTATGAGTTTATTCCATTTCAAATCAAATCTAAGTTGGAAGAAAATCACGAAAACCCCTTGAGAACTTTTACAGTTCCATTAAAAAATGGGACGAATGGAATTGTCAATGGAGTTGGTATATGGTTTGAACAATACCTATTAAAAATTGATATGATGGAGGAAATACCGGATGAAATACTGTAAAAAATGCGTGATGCCAGATACACGGCCTGGTATAAAATTTAATGAAGAGGGAGTCTGTTCTGCCTGCCAGGCCTATGAGCATAGAACGGCGGTTAATTGGGACAAGCGTTTTGAAGAATTAAAAGAACTCTGTGATAAGTACCGCGGTATGAACGGAGATTTCTATGACTGTGCCATTGCGGTCAGCGGGGGAAAGGACAGCCATTTTCAGGTTTACTTCATGAAGGAAGTCATGAAAATGAATCCGATTCTGTTCACCGTTGAGGACAATTTCAAGATGACAGAGGCCGGTAAACATAATATCCGAAATATATCAGAAGAATTTGGCTGTAATATTATAGCGATGAAGCCGGATATTAAAACGCAAAAGCTGCTCATGCGGTATGCATTTGAGAAATATGGGAAACCAACGTGGTTTATTGACCGCTTAATTTATACATATCCCATGCATATGGCGTTGGCATTTCATACTCCGCTGCTGGTATACGGCGAAAATGTAAGCTACGAATATGGTGGAAACGGCGATGAGGAGACCTATTCGGCCCGCGGACAGTTGAATAATGGCGTAGCGCCAGACATTTCTATAGAAGAACTCGTGCGTGAGACAGGGGTGACAAAGCAGGCATTGGAGTTTACAAAAGCACCGTCAAAAGAGCAGATTGCCTTTCTTGATCCAATGTATCTATCATATTTTATTCAATGGAACAGCTATAAGAATTATTTATTTGCAAAATCCCGTGGGTTCCATGATTTGACCGGCGAATGGGAGCGGACCCATATGGCTGAACAATTTGATCAGGTTGACAGCAGAGGCTATCTGGTACATGCATGGATGAAGTATCCAAAATTCGGACATGCAAGCGCAACTGACTATGCGGCGCGCTTTGTCCGCTATGGCCTCATGGACCGGAAAGAAGCAGTAGAGATGGTCAGACAGCGTGACCATGCATTGGACCCTGCATGTGTACGGGATTTCTGCGAGTTTGCGGGCTATTCAGAGTCGGAATTTTGGGCGGTTATGGATCGTTTCTATAATCCTGAATTGTTTGAAAAGAATGAATATGGTGCATGGGTGTTGAAGCATCCAGTTTGGGAAACGCAAATGTGGTGAAGGAGCAGTCATATCCCTGTCTGCCTGAATAGGAGAGGATGTTTTTGTGAAGCACATAAACCTAAAGATTGAAAAAGCCATTACATTGCGGGACGCTATGTGCAAGCTAGATCACACAGCCATGCAGGTCCTTTTTGTCATGGACAATGACACTTTGATAGGAACCTTAACAGACGGGGATATTCGCCGGTACCTGCTGAAGGGCGGCAGCTTAGATGACTCTGTTGATACAGCCACGAATTATCAGCCGAAGACAGCAGAAAATCTTAAACAAGCACGGAAAATGATTCAGCATGGCGATTACCCCGCGATTCCTGTTGTGGGGAAGGAGGGGCAACTGGAGGATGTTGTTTTTCGGCAAAGGCATAAGCATGTGTATACAGAGCTGCATATTCCAGTGGTCATTATGGCGGGCGGAAGAGGGACGCGGCTTGAACCATATACGCGCGTACTTCCCAAGCCTTTGATTCCAGTGGGAGAATTTCCCATCATGGAACATATTATGTGGCAGTTTGAGAAATATAGTTGTAATAGTTTTCATATTATTGTCAACTATAAGAAGCAGCTATTGAAAGCGTATTTCAACGAGGACAGCCAGACGCACAGTATGATCTGGTATGATGAGGATTCTCCTTTAGGGACTGGCGGCGGCTTGTCGCTGCTGAAAGGGCAGATACAAGAGACATTTTTCTTTACAAACTGCGATATACTGCTGCGTGCTGATTATGCGGATATGCTTCAGTTTCACCGTGAGAACGGCAATACCATCACGATGATAGGGGCCTATAAAAATTTGACGATCCCATATGGCGTCATAGATATTCAGGAGGGCGGCGAGGTAGCAGCTATGCGGGAGAAACCAGAGCTATCATTCTTAACGAACACAGGCATATACATTGTGGAGCCAGAGGTACTGGAGGATATTCCCGAACACACAGCATTGGGATTCCCAGATATTATTGAGGGACAGCGGCAGAAAGGACGCAAGGTTGCCGTATACCCAGTAGATGAGGATGCATGGATGGATATGGGACAGATGACAGAGCTGGAAAAGATGAGGAAACAGCTATATGGGGAATAAGCGGATGCTTTTGGTGGGCGGCGGCGGCCACTGCCGGTCCGTATTGGATTGCCTGCGCAGGATGGGTACATACGAAACATTTGGAATTATTGATCAGGAAGGTGTTTTGCATTCCAGCCGTTTTGGAGTTCCGATTGTAGGGAGCGACGCAGACTTACCAGAGCTTTTGGCCGGCGGTTGGACAAGCGCGGTTATTGCGTTGGGCAGTATTGGGAATCCAGAGCGAAGACACGCCTTGTTTGCGCGGCTGAAAACAATCGGTTTTTCCCTCCCGCCAGTTGTGGACCCATCCGCACTGATTGGATATGAGGCGATTGTAAAAGAAGGAGCTTTTATCGGAAAAAATGCAGTTGTCAATGCTGGGGCGCAAATAGGCTGCTGCGCGATCATTAACACAGGAGCTATTGTGGAACATGACTGCACCATCGGCAAATTTGTACACGTCAGCCCAGGCTGTACACTGTGCGGCGGCGTTGCTGTAGGAGAAAATGCACATGTTGGCGCGGGGAGCGTTGTGCGGCAGCAGGTACAAATTGGACGAAATTGTCTGATTGGCGCAGGCAGTGTCGTTGTCAGCAGCATTCCAGATGGAGCAGAAGCATATGGAAATCCATGCAAGGTGGTGAAATACTTATGAGCATATACATTATTGCAGAGGCCGGGGTCAATCATAACGGTGATTTTGCCACAGCGTGCCAGCTAATAGACGCTGCAAAAGCCGCGGGAGCAGATTGCGTAAAATTCCAGACATTTCAAGCGAAAAGCATTGTGTCCGCTTCTGCGGAAAAGGCAGACTATCAAAAATTGACGACAACTGGTCATTCACAGTTAAGTATGCTGGAGCAGTTGGAGCTGCCGTTTTCCGCTTTCATTGAACTAAAAGCATACTGTGACAGCAAAAAGATTGACTTTCTCTCCACGCCCTTTGATTTGGAGAGTATTGCATTTTTGGACACGCTGGATATGCCTTTTTGGAAGATTCCATCAGGAGAAATTACAAATCTTCCATATTTACTGGCAATAGCACAGACGAAGAAACCGGTTGTCATGTCTACCGGAATGAGTGAACTGGATGAAATTCAGGCGGCTCTTGATGTCTTGACACGTCATGGGACTCCGAAAGTCACACTGCTGCAATGCAACACAGAATATCCTACACCATTTGAGGATGTAAATCTAAGAGCCATGCAGACAATGCGGGAGCGGTTCCAGGTGGATGTGGGATATTCTGACCACACAGAAGGGATTGCCATACCAATTGCAGCGGCGGCGCTTGGGGCCACTGTCATTGAAAAGCATTTTACACTTGACCGGAACATGGCGGGGCCAGACCACAGGGCCAGTCTGGAGCCGGACGAACTGACCGCTATGGTAACAGGCATCCGCAGAGTGGAAAAGGCGTTGGGAGACGGGGAAAAGCGCGTAAGCAAATCGGAGAAAAAGAACTTGGGCATTGTCAGAAAGAGCATTGTTGCTGGCTGTGCCATCTTAGAAGGCGACTGCTTTACAGAGAGCAATCTAGCTGTCAAAAGGCCGGGGACTGGAATGAATCCTATGCGGTGGTTCGAGATATTGGGAACAACAGCTAAGCATGATTTCAAAAAGGATGAATTGATAGATTTTGACGGGAGATAGCGGTATGCGGATTGTATTGATTGGATGTGTAAAATCTTCGGCATATTTTTTGAATACATTGATTTCTAATGGGCGCTGCCCTGTTGGCGTAGTCACAAGAGCACAGTCGCGTATGAACTCTGATTTTTTTGACTTATCCCCTGTCTGCGCGGCAAATGGCATCCCATACATTCAAGTTACAGATGCAAATGCGCCATATAGCGCAAACTTCATAGAGCAGTGCAGGCCGGATATTCTGTATTGCTTTGGGTGGTCGCAGCTGCTTGCGCCCCATATATTTCAAATCCCCAAACTAGGGACCGTTGGCTTTCATCCAGCAAAGCTGCCCAACAATCGGGGGCGGCATCCGCTGATATGGGCGTTGGCGTTGGGACTATCTGAAACAGCGTCTACATTTTTCCAAATAGATGGGCAAGCCGACACTGGCGGGATCATTTCGCAGGAAGTTATCCCAATTTCCTACACGGATGATGCCGCCTCATTGTATGAGAAAGTTCTCCAAACAGCGGGAAAGCAGGTGTTGTCATTTACGGAGGCTTTCAGCAATGGAACCGTCAAAATTCAACCGCAAAGCGAAACTGGAAATTTTTGGAGAAAACGCGGTGTACAAGATGGAAAAATTGATTGGCGCATGTCAGGCAGGGCAATTTATAATTTAGTGCGTGCTTTGACAAAGCCATATCCAGGCGCACATTTTGAGTGGGGCCATGAAATAGTTAAGGTGTGGAAAGCAGAGGAATCGCCGGCGACTGGTATGGAAAATATAGAATGTGGGAAAGTGATTTCTGTGCAGTCTCCAACCAATTTCTATGTCAAAGCTTATGATTCTATCATACATGTCGTAGACTGCGACCCGGCGCTGTTGAAAAAGGGAGACTATTTATTATGAAAGCGGTCATTATTTCACCACATCCCGATGATGAGACATTAGGCGCTTGCGGGACAGCGATGAAACTGATTTCTCAAGGCCATGAGGTCGTATGGCTTAATGTTACAAACATGAAGGAAGAGTATGGTTATTCTGCACAAGCGGTTTTTAGACGCAGCCAGGAGATCCAATGTGTACAACGTGAAACAGGATATCATGCTTTTTTTGATTTAGGTCTGCGGCCCGCGGCATTAGAGCAATATGAAAAAGCAGACATAATTTTGCGTATGAAGGATGTGCTGGAAAAGATACGTCCTGAAATCGTTTTTATGCCATTTTCCGGCGATGTACATTCCGACCATAGAATTGTATATGATTGCGCGGCAGCGTGTACGAAGCCGTTTCGGGCTCCATATGTCCGAAGAATCCTGTGTATGGACATTCTTTCGGAAACAAATTATGCCTCGGAGCCATTTCCTGTAAACTGTTATGTCGATATCAGCGCATTTATTGAAAAAAAGCTGCAGATTGCAGCAATTTATCAATCGGAGTTTCAAGAGTCTCCCTTTCCGCGCAGTAAAGAGGCAGTTTTGGCGCAGGCACAGTATAGAGGTTCAGCCTGTTTTTGCAAGTATGCAGAAGCGTTTCAGCTAGTGAAGGAAATATATATATGATGAAAGATTGTACATCAACAGAACGGCGGTTCAAGATTTGCGTGCTGACCACAACAAGGGCCGACTATGGCATATTACGTCCTCTGCTATGCAGGCTTTTTCAGGACCAACAAATCGATTTGCGGATTGCGGTGAGTGGAACACACCTATCAAATTTGTTTGGCATGACGGTCCAGGAAATTGAGGCAGATGGCTTTTCTATTGATGCCAAGCTATCTATTTTGGAAGGATGCGATGATACGCCAATGGGAATGGCAGACGTCATGGCCCGTGCATTAGAGCAATTCAGTGCGTATTTTCATACTCGAAGTCCAGATTTGCTTGTCGTTTTGGGCGATCGGTTTGAAGTGTTCGCTATATGCGCCGCAGCAGTAAGCGCATGTATTCCGATCGCGCATATACACGGCGGCGAGGCAACGGAGGGATTGATGGATGAATGTTTCCGACATTCGATTACCAAGATGAGCTATCTGCATTTTACCGCTACAGAGGTCTACCGAAAGCGTGTAATCCAGTTGGGGGAGGAGCCTGACAGAGTATTTAATGTGGGCGCGATGGGAGTGGAAAACGCACTGCATGTACACTTTTTATCTCCAGAGCAAATTGAGGCGGATTTGGATTTCCCATTGTTTCAGCGGCCTTATGTTGTAATAACCTTTCATCCAGTTACACTGGAGGAATCCATGCGGGAGGCTCAAATGAACGAGTTGCTTTTGGCCATTGAGCACAGAAGCGATTTGAACTTTTTGATTACAGAGTCAAACGCTGATATTGGGGGGCAGCATATTAATGCATGTTGGCGTTCCTTTGCCGCAAACCATTCGAACTGCTGTGTTGTCAGTTCGCTGGGAGTGCAAAGATATATGAGTGTACTCAAGTATGCTGTCTGTGCGATGGGGAATTCCTCCAGCGGTATTATTGAAAGCCCATCTTTGGGAATTCCAACGATTAATATTGGAGACCGCCAGCGCGGAAGAGTACAGGCAGACAGCGTGATTAATTGCGCGCCTTTTAAGAGGGACATACTGCAGGCGTTGGAACTGGCCTGTTCAGAACCCTTTCGGAAGAAAGCGGCTTTAGTGAAAAATCCCTATGGAGATGGAAGCTCGTCGGAACGCATATACCATATTTTGAAAACAACCCTTTCTACGACACAGTTGGATTTGAAAAAATCATTTTATGATATTGATTTTAGCGTATAAGGAGTGATTTATATCAAAAATCTTGCAATGATTCCTGCCCGCAGCGGGTCAAAGGGGATTCTGGACAAAAATATTCAGCTCCTTAACGGAAAACCGCTGATTGCCTATTCTATTGAAGCTGCCATTCAATCCCGTCAATTTGATACTGTACATGTTTCAACAGATTCAGAAGCTTATGCGGAGATTTCATGTCAATACGGTGCAGAGGTCCCGTTCCTGCGCAGTCCTGAAACCGCTACAGACGCAGCCTCCTCGTGGGAGGCTCTATTAGAAGTTTTGCGGTGTTATGAAAAACTGGGACAGCATTTTGACACCGTGATGCTATTGCAGCCAACCTCGCCGCTGCGCACTGCAGAAGACATTTGCGCAGCATACCAGGTGATGGCAGATAAAAACGCTAAAACGGTTGTTTCTGTCTGTGAGGCGGAGCATCCGCCGTTCTGGAGCAACCTGCTCTCCGCAGATCGCTGCATGGATGGTTTTTTGGACAATGCGGCCCTTGCCCCCAGACAGGCGTTGGGAAAATATTTCCGTTTGAACGGGGCAATCTATCTTTTTAATGTGAATGATTTTATAGTGAGGGGAAGCATTACATATGATAAACATTGTTATGCGTATGTCATGCCCGTAGAACGCTCTGTTGATATTGACGGTCCGCTGGATATGTTGGTTGCAGAGACCATTTTACAACATCAGAGCAATCCCTGTTGATTCAATACCTGCAGAAGCAGGCAAAAATTTCCTGCCGCCGTGGCATCGTCAGCCCTGCAGGGACGACTCTGCTGCCGCAGACGCTTCCCAATCCCTTTTCCTCCACCTCCTGCATCAACGCCGCCGCCACATCCTCTATACGCCGGCCCGCCAGATTCTCTCTGGCGTAGCGCACCATATAAGCCAGGGTCTGGGTCTGTCCGGCGTCCGCCAGCTGCTCCAAATAGCGCAGGTCCAGTTCCCGGTCCCCGACGGAAAAGGCGGTTTTGCCGAATCGCTTCACCTTTAACCGCTCCTGCCGGTATCCGTCGCCACGGTAGTTCTTCCGGGTCTGGCTGGAGCCGGACAGATCAATAACCCGCCCGCCGGAGGGCAGATGGAACCTGGGGGCAGACAGTGCGGGGACAGGCCGTCCTTCCAGCGCAGCTCTGGCCTGGGCAGTGATGTCCTTGGCATGGTAAGCGTCCATTTGAATCACACAGTCCGCAGTGTGGAAGTAGGCGCCGCAGCTGCCTACCACCAGAATCAGGGATACCCCGGCTTTCTGCCACAGGTCCATGGCCCGCTCCAGAAAGGGGGTAATCGGTTCCTGCTCTCTGGCGATGACCGCCTGCATCAGCTCGTCCCGGACCATGAAGTTGGTAGCGGAAGTGTCCTCGTCCATCAGCAGCAGCCTGCTGCCGGCCTCCAGAGCCTCGGCAATATTGGCCGCCTGCGAGGTGCTGCCGCTGGCGTCCAAGGTGGAGAAGCGCGTGGTGTCTCTGCCGCTGGGCAGGCAGTTGATGAATAGGGAGATGTCCGTGTCCGTCACCTTGCGGCCATCCTCCGCCCGGATTTTCACGGCGCTGCCGTCGGTGATGACGTACTCCCGGCCATCCCCGGCAATATGGTTGTAGACACCCCGCTCCAGAGCTTTCAGCAGGGTGGACTTGCCGTGATATCCCCCGCCGGCAATCAGTGTGATTCCCCGGCGGATACCCATACCCCGGACCGGCCCCCGATGGGGGAGCTGTAGTGTTACCGCCATGGAATCCGGAGAGCGGAAGGGGACCGCATCCGCCATAGGCCGGTCGGACACACCGCTCTCCCTGGGCAGTATGGAGCCGTCCGCCACGAAGGCCGCCAGATCCAGCCGGGTCAGCTCCTCACGAATGAACTGCTGATCCTCCGCCAGAGCAGTTACCTGATCCAGCTCCTCTTTTGGCGTGTTGGCGTAGAGCAGGCTCTGTTCCACGCAGACGGGGAGGAAGTCAAACAGAATTTTTTCCAGCTCTCTTGCGTTGATGGTCCGTCCATTGGCGGGGAAGCCCACCTCAAAGCGCAGTGTGACCGCACCGGCGCACACCTCGCAGTCCGTCCGCACCAGCGTCTCCTGACCGGGCCGGGTCACAGCCAGCACCCCGCTCTTCCCGGAACCCTTGGCCTGACGGGAGAACCGGTCCGCCTGACGTCCAAAACGCCGGAGCAGGTAGTCCTCCAGAGCCGTCCGGCTGGTCCGCCAGCAGACTGCGGGGAAGCCTGCCGTCTGCTTGTCCACAGTCACACTGAGCTGGGACGGCGCGGCAAAGGGATCGCCCTGGACGTGCTCAATGCGTAGGGTGTACCGTCCGAAGGACCAGCTTCCTGCCAAGGATTTGTAGGCGGGATAGCTTCTGCGGTCGATTTCCCGCAGCATAGTGCGCAGCTGTTCTGATGATTTCATATGCAGTCTCCCTTTTCTGTTGGAAAATTTATCTTATTATACTCCGCTTTTTCCAAATTTGCAAAAGATAATTATCTGTCGGCTCTGGCGATCATAAAGGATATTTACAACCCATTTCATCCATTAGTTCTCTGAACTCGGCGCAGTCGCGAATAAACGCATATTCGTCCTGCGCGATTAGTTCCCCACAGAAAAAATTTGCCAATTTGCCTGAAAAAGATGACGCGCCAGTCCCGCCAGTCCTCACCGCATTTTGATACAATGCAGAATCCTGCGGCCTCCATTCTTCTCTCAAAGCGGGCAGCATTTTTGAAAAAATAGAGAGGCTTTCCGCTTTGTCTTTCTTTGCTATTGCCAGCTGCAAATGTGCGCTCCAGCGCATCCATTCAGGGAGAGAAAACTGTCGCGTAATAGCCTCGTACATATCCGCAAAAAATTCTGCGTCTGTATTGCGGTTTTCATGCAAAGCGATTTCAAGCATATTCATTAAAGCGAGTTGTATTTTTGTAACGCCATTCAATAACCTGTGTTCCCATATTTTTTCTGCATCTGCGTATTTCTTCTGCTGCTGATAAAGAACAGCGAGTTGTTCCTCCCGGTCGATCATTGACACGGGCAGCATATGGATGAGTTCCTCCGCTTTTGCATACTCGCCTCGATTTCTTGCGTAGGAAATCAGCATACTAATCGCCGTATCTCTGACCTCAGTCATTTCATTCACAGACAGCCGTTTATAAAATGTTTCAAAGGTTTCCCGATATTGCTCCGGCTCTGGCACACAATAAAGGGATAGTGCGCCGTCTAAATACAGTATGGAAGCGTATACCAGCTTGTCGCAGGTGGGGTATTCGCGTATTTTGTCGATTGCCATCTGGAAAGCCGCCGAATAGTCCTGCTCTTGAACGACTCTATCAAGTTCATTAACAAAGCGCTCAATTTCTATATCTGTTAAATTTTCTTTGAAAGAAAACAATGTGTTCAAATCAATTTTTAACAGACGGGCCAGAGCTGGTAAAAGGGTTATATCCGGATATGTGCTGCCCTTCTCCCACTTGTTTACAGCCGGTGTGGATACACCTAAAAAATTTGCAATTTGCTCTTGGGTCAAAGACAATTCTTTACGTTTATCACGGATAATTTGGTTGATTTTCATGGCGAACCTCCTGTTTGTCAGTGCCTTTATGATAGCAGAAGGGGCTTTCCGGAACAATAGAGCTGTTGTTAAATTGTTGATTCAAAAAATTAACTGAAAGTTAAAAGCGGCAGAAAATTTTGCAGGGCTTGAGACTTTCTTGAGATTTCTGTGGTATAATGGGGAAAAAGGGGGGATGGCCTGTTGTGTGAAAAATTGCTGATTGTGGACGATGAACCGGGCATTGTGGATATGATGGCGGCCTATTTTGCGCCTCAGTACCGGGTTTTGACCGCCCGAAGCGGCAGGGAGGCGTTGGAAAAAGCGGGGGAGGGTCCGGACCTGATTCTGCTGGACATCAACATGCCCGGTCTGGACGGCCTGACCGTCTGCAAGACCATCCGGGCCAGCGTCGCCTGTCCAATCCTTTTCCTGACCGCCCGCATTGCCTCTGCGGACAAGATCGCCGGTTTCCAGGCGGGTGCGGACGACTACATCGTCAAGCCCTTTGACCTGGACGAGCTGGGGGCGCGGGTAGCCGCCCACCTGCGCCGGGAGCGGCGGCGGCAGAGCGGCAGGGCGGTCCGGTTCTTTGCAGAGCTGGCGGTGGACTACGGAGCCAGGACTGTTGCTGTCCGGGGCCAGCCGGTCCCGCTGACCAGGCGGGAATTCGACATTCTGGCACTGCTGTCCCTCAGTCCGGGGCAGGTCTTTGACCGGGAACGCATCTATGAATCCGTGTGGGGGATTGACGGGGAGGGCAGCAGCGGAGCCGTGATGGAGCATGTCCGGAAAATCCGGGCCAAGCTGGCGGCGCATACGCTCCACAGCTATATTGACACGGTATGGGGGTGCGGCTACCGGTGGAACGGCTGAAAAATATGGGCTTGAAGCGGTCCTTTGTCCTGCTGGCATCGCTGTGCCTGCTGGCGTCAGCGGCGATGGCGGCTGGCATCTGTATAGCCTGCAGGCAGATTGCCGGCGGCTATCCCCATGGCGGCATTGCGATTGCGCTGGATGGAACCGTGACGGAGCTGGCACAGCCCACGGCGGAGCAGATGCGCGTTCTGCGCCTGCTGAATGGGATTGAGATGGTTTCCATAGCCGTCCTGCCCGTTGGCGGGCTGGGTCTGGCAAGCGTTTTGTTTTACCGTCTGAAGCTGAAACGTCCCATCTCCATACTGCAGATGGGAATGGAGCGCGTTCGCGCCCACGACCTGGATTTCACCATACCCGCAGTGTCCGGGGACGAGCTGGGCCAGGTCTGCGGCGCATTTGAGGCCATGCGCGCGGAGCTCCTGCGGACGAACCGGCAGCTGTGGCGGCAGGCGGAGGAGCGCAAACGGCTCAACGCCGCCTTTGCCCACGACCTGCGCAACCCGGTCACGGTCCTGAAGGGGACGGTGAAGCTGCTGCGGCGGGGCGGCGCGGAGGAGCAGGCTCTGGACCGGCTGGACGCCTACACCCGGCGGATAGAGCAGTATGTGGAGGCCATGAGCGGCATCCAGCGGCTGGAGCAGCTGCCGGTGCAGCGCGGACCGGTATCCCTGGCCCGGCTGGGGGAGGAGCTGGAGGAGACGGTCAGGCTGCTGGCTCCCGCCTTGGAGCGGTCCTGTACAGTTCCGGAAGCAGGACAGGCGGCGCTGGACCATGGCCTGTTTTTGACTGCGGCGGAAAACCTGATTGCCAACGCCGCCCGTTTTGCCCGTACCAGGGTGGACATCTCTCTGCGGGCCGGCGGCGGATTCCTGACGCTGGCGGTTGCGGACGACGGTCCGGGTTTTCCCCCGGAGCTGCTGAAAACCGGCCCCAAGCCCTTTGGACAGCAGAGCGGGGAGGCGGACCACTTGGGTATGGGGCTGTACGGCAGCGCGCTGCTGTGCCGGAAGCACGGCGGGGAGCTTCGGTTGAAAAACTGTCCGGGAGCCGCTGCCTTGGCTTCCTTTCAAATTGGGGGGCAGGCTTGAGACTTCCTTGAGATTTTTTATGCGCATAGAGGCCAAAAGCCTGTCAAAAATTTATGGCGGCGGGCCGTCCGCCGGAGGCTCCCACGGCGCGGATTCTGAAAACTACACGGGAAAATGGTTGTCCTTCAGGATTTCAGCTCCCAGAAGCGCGGTTTCCTGGTCATAGGCCGCCAGAAAAACCCGCATCTCCCGTTCGCGCAAAAATGTGCGGATGGCATTGACAGCAACCTCGACCGCACCCTTTTTCGGATAGCCGAAGATACCGGAGGAAATAAGCGGAAAGACAATGGACTGGCACCCATTGTCCGCCGCCAGCCGGAGAGAGCTGCTGTAACAGCTTTTCAACAGCAGCTCCTCATTCTGCCCGCCGCCCCGCCACACAGGACCGACGGTGTGGATGATATAGCGGGCCGGTAAAGCAAAGCCGTCCGTCAGGACCGCCTGTCCGGTATCGCAGTGTCCAATGGCGCGGCAGGCGCGTTCCAGCTCGCGGAAGCCTGCGGCGCGAAAGATGGCTCCGCAGACGCCGCCGCCCGGCGCAAGCGCGCTGTTGGCGGCATTCACAATTGCGTCCGCTTTGACCTGGGTGATATCCCCGCAAATGATCTCAAATGGCACGAAAGATCCTCTCCCTTCACGGCCTCCGCACAACGCAGCGGTCCAAGCTGCATTCTTTTGTGCTGCCGTCATCTACATACTGCTCATAGGATGTTCCGCTGCCCAGCAGCTCCACATCCAGCAAATCCATCTCCGCTGTGTTGGAAACAGCCTTCCCCACCGGAACCAGCTTTCCACGGCGGATATAAAACACCACCGTATTGAGCGGCGCCATTGCCGTCCGCTCTCCTGCGCCTACATCCATGCAGGTAAAGCTGCCACCGCTGTACCGGACTTCCGTCATCGGCTCCGGCAGATAGACGATCCGGCCATTGACGCCTTTTTCCAGAATCGGCGCAATCATAATTCCCTCGCCCACCATCAGCTGATCTTCTATGCGCCTCGCCTTTTCATCGTCCGGATAGTCAAAGGCCAGCGGCCTGATCAGCATATCCTGCCGCAGCGCGGCTTTCATATACTCGGAATACAGGTAGGGGAGGAGCCGGTAGCGCAAGGAAATAATGCTCTGGAAATCCTCTGTCCCCCGGAATCGGTAGCACTCCTGCTTCCGGGTGCCGATGGCCGAGTGGTTGCGCATCAGCGGCGTGAACACGGAAAACGCCAGCCACCGCAGCAGCAGCTCCCGGCTGGTATTGCCGCCGAATCCGCCGGTGTCCGCGCCGCTGTACAGAAATCCGCACATGTTCAGGGACGGCATATGGTATACATTCTGCCGCAGCATCCGCCAGCTGGACTCGTTGTCCCCTGTCCAGATGCCGCCGTATCTGTGCGCTCCGATGTACGACGAGCGGGAGAACAGCAGATAGCGTTTATCCAGCAACTTTTCCAGACCCTCGCCGGATGCCTTTGTCATCATTGCGCCGTAAACGTTGTGCACCTTGTAGTTGCTGATCCGCCGCCCGTCGTCCAGCCGGTGGAAGAAGTCCTTGTAGTCCGCAATATGACGGCCGGGCTGATCCGGGTCGCCCCGCTCCGCGTCCGGCGGGGCATTCTTTTTCCGGGACTCGGTTGAGAAAATGGCCGGTTCGTTCATGTCGTTCCAGAAGCCCTCCAGACCCAGCTCCGTATAAAATCTGTACTGGCTGCCGAACCACGCCCGCACCGTTTCCCGCATGAAATCCGGGAAGTGGGTCATACCCGGCCAGACCTCCGCCTGGAAGTCCCTGCCGTCCTGGTTCTTACAGAAGCATCCCTTCTCCACGCCCTCCTCGTACACGGCGTTTCCCGGCTCGACTTTAATGCCCGCGTCTACAATCGGCACAAGATGCAGCCCCTGCTCCAGCATCATTTTTACATATGCAGCCATTTTCGGAAAACGGCGCTTGTGGACGGTAAAGTCGATATACCGGTCCATATAGTCAATGTCCAGGCAGATGTAGTCCAGAGGAATCCCCGCCTCCCGGTGCTTAGCGGCCACACGGCTGATGTCCCGCGCCGTTTTGTACCCCCAGCGGCTCTGACCGTAGCCGAAAGCCCACAGCGGCGGCAGAAAACTCCGGCCAATGATGCCCAGGAACTCTTTGACGACACTGTACGCGCTCCCGCCCTCCACGATGTACAGACGCAGGTCGGACGACTCGCAGGCGACGGACAGCAGGCCGTCCCCGGCGGAGTCTATGTCAAACACAACCTTTGCCGGCGTATCAAAAAATGCGCCGAAGGTTTTTTCCCCGTCTACTACGATGAAATTGTGGGAGCCGTACATGGACGGCATGTCGTCCCGGTGGCGGGAATCGTCGTAGTTGAAGCTGATGTACCGTGCGCCCCGCTTGTTGATCCCGCGCATTGTCTCGCCCAGGCCGTATACGATGTCCTCCTTGCCCAGCGGGCAGGTGAAGGTCATGTCCTTTTCCCAGGAAAAGTAGGGCAGTTCTTTCCCGTGCTCCACCTCCTTTACTGCGGCGAAGGTCTCTACCGGTACTCCGTATATATATTGCGTTACCATTTCTTTAGCCTCCCGTATGGTTTTTCATATCTGCATCATATTATAATGTAACTTTGCCCGCAGTGCAACCATTATTTGTCCAGACCTGCGGCAAACGCCGGAAAAAACAGAGGGACGGCCCATGGACAAAACAGAGGGACCGCCGGACAATTTCCCGGCGGTTCCCCTTGTGCGGCGCTATTTTTTTACAACGGGAATCCATACCTCGTATTTTGAATCCTGCGGGTCCGCGTTCAGATAGACCTCGATATCCGGCGCATTCCCGTACTCATACCCGGAGGAGGGGAGCCACTCTGTTAAAACGCGGCGTTCCAGCTCCTGAATCGACTGGTTGGTTCCGCTGCCGGGGAAGACGGCCCAGACTGCGGCGGGGACGGTGAATTCCTCCAGGGCGGCGTCCTGCCTGGTACTGGCGGCGGCAATCCAGTAACGCCACTCCTCCTCGCCGGTGCAGGCGCAGACGCCCAGGATTCCCATGGGCTGGGCGTCCATCATTCCCGCCAGCTTTTCTATGACGCCATCCGCAGCCGCTTGTCCCCAGAACAGGGGGATTTTGTCGAAATTTTTCTCCATATCCTTGTCAATTGCGGTGGATACGCCCACGACCCGGAATGGCCCGCGCTTCTCAATTCTGTACTCCATTTGTTCGACTCCTTTGATTGTAATAGTAAAATGCAGGGGAGGGAAGGCTTTCACAGACGCGCCGGTCTCCCGCAGTGCGGACGGCGGCAGGCCGTGGACCGACTGAAACGCCCGGTTGAACGCGGTGGGGGACTGATAGCCGTATTTCAACGCCACCTCCAGCACTTTTTCTCCGCCCTGCAGGTCTGCCGCCGCAACGGACATCCTGCGCCGCCGGATATATTCGCCCAGCGATACGCCCGCCATATAAGCAAACATGCGCTGGTAGTGGTAGGACGAACAGCAAGCCAGCCGCGCCAGCTGTTCATAGTCGATCTCGCCGCTCAGATGCGCTTCAATGTAGTCCATCGTTTTGTTCAGACCTGTGATCCAGTCCATGGTTGTTTCCTCCTTTTGCACTGAATGCAGTTTACCATGATTGTCCCCGCGTGTCCTCGCTTTCCCTGCACCAAATGGAGAGGCGGCTATCCGCCGTCAGCCGCGGCGGACAAGCAGCCACGCTAAGACAAGCTGTAAAATCAGAATTCCCGGCATTCCCCACACAAAATACCAGTGCTTTGTCTTGTGCCGGAATATCCACATTCCCGCAGCAGCCCCCGCGCTGCCGCCCAGCAGCGCGGAGAGAAAGAGCGTCCGCTCCCGAATCCGCTGCGCACCCCTGCGCTTGGCTCTCCGCTTGTCCAGCCACATCAGGAAAAACGCCGCAATATTGACTGCGGCCAGCCAGTATGCCATATACCGCTCCATAGGAACCTCCCCTGTTTGTCGATAGCATGATTTTGCACGCTATGGCGCGGTTTGTCAAGGGGGTATTGGTTCGTGAAAAGAATAGATAAAACAGGAAACGGTATGACCGAAGCCATACCGTTTCCTGCAAAAAGCAACACTGCTTTTTTATGCCCCGCAGATTTCTCCGCGGGATTTTTGCTGCGTATTTACCCGGCGTCGCTTGCCACCAATACTCCAACCAGATCCTCTGCGTTGCTGACGTCTTCCAGAAGATCGCTCGCTATTCGCTGTGCGTACTCTCCGTACGGACCGCCGAGCCGCATAATGGCGGCGGCGTCGCGCGCACCGTTCTGCATACAAATAATAAGAATCCGCATCAGGTTGTCATATTGCTCTAAGGTCAGCTGCACTGTCACCCTGGGTTCCATATAGGTTCACGTTCTCCTCTTTGCGCACTCCATGACTCCTCTGCCGCGCCTCCCCGTCCAGGGGAGGCGGCGGCCTCATAAGAGTATCGCACAAAATCTCGCCGGTTCCCTCCATGGGGCGGAGGGAGGATCTCCTCCGCCCATATGGAGTTCCCCGCCGAGACAAACAAGAAAGCGGTGCAGGAAATCGTTGGCATTACGAAGCCTCGAACCTACACCGCGATTCATTACAGACACATATGTCCCTACGCCCCTGTCAGGTTTTCCGGCAGCAAGGAATAAAACTGCCGTCGACCCTATTGCAAATATTGCCCAGGTTTGTTATAATGGGACTATGGTGCAGCAAAAGCTGTTGTGTAGGAGGAGTATGGCTCCTGCATAGGGGTATGGGGAGAGGGTGCTCCTCATACCCTGCCTTTTTATTTGTCTCGATAACAACATGATACCACTTTTTTTCTCATATGGCAAGCCCTTTGCCAAATTTTTTCTGTTTTGTCGAAACAACGCGCGAAAAGCCAAAAGAATGGTCAGGCCATCATTATCGTATCCTGTTTTCGATTGATGGGAGTGGGCTTGTCCAAATTATTGTGGTGGATACCATTAACACTAGGACGAATATCAAATACTAATTCCGGGTATATATGACAGTACAAAGCTTAACGCCCCTGGTAAACTAACCAGTTGAATAGGAGGAATATGAGCCATATGAAGGAGGAGCTACGTGCCAAACTGGCGAGCATTCCTGAGGTTGAGCCGGATGATATAGATCGTGCTATGCTGGCACAAGCTGAAGTCGATGACGATGAACCGGCTATTCCTTTGGAGGAGGTCAAGAGTGTCTATGATTTTAGCGGGAAGCTGAACATTCGCATTCCCAAAAGCCTCCATTGCCAGTTGAGTCAAGAGGCCAAGCGCGATGGTGTATCCCTTAACCAATACATCATTTACAAGCTTGCACGCTAAATAAGCAGAAAGGAAATTGGACGCCTCGCATGGAGGGATTATTTTGTAATCGTTGAAAGTTCCCCTCCAAAGCCGCTCTTAATGGGCGGCTTTTCCCTTGCTCAAAAATTGAGAGTACCGTCTTGCTTCGATCAGATTTTGCCATGTGGAAGAGTCCGCCATTCCAAAGAACACTCTTTCGCAATTAAATCAAGATACCCTCGTCACTGCTGTCCCTTTGACTTTTGCCTTGCAAAGTCAGGTAAATCATGGTATACTATAGCCATTCATTATTTTTATTCTGTAGGTGCTTGTTATGGAAAGAATTAAAATCGCCGCTGTCTTTGCCGGCAGCCAGCAGCTCTCCGGTCAGACCGTCACGGTCTGCGGCTGGGCCAAAACCATCCGCGATATGAAAACCTTCGGCTTTATTGAACTCAATGACGGCTCCTGTTTCCGCAATCTCCAGGTCGTTATGGATGCCAATGTCCTGGATAACTACAAGGAAATCGCGGCGCAAAATGTAGGCGCGGCGCTGATTGTCCGCGGCGTCGTGGTCCTGACGCCGGAGGCCAAGCAGCCCCTGGAGGTGAAAGCCAGCAGCATTGACGTTGAAGGCGCGTCCTCTCCGGAGTATCCCCTCCAGAAGAAGCGCCACAGCGTAGAATACCTGCGTACCATCGCCCACCTGCGGCCCCGGACCAACCTTTTCTCCGCCGCCTTCCGCGTCCGCTCCGTAGCCGCCCACGCCATCCACTCCTTCTTCCAGGACAGAGGATTTGTCTACGTCCACACCCCCATCATCACCGCCAGCGACTGCGAGGGGGCAGGGGAGATGTTCCAGGTCACAACGCTGGATTTGGACAACCCGCCCCGCACCCAGGACGGGAAAATTGACTACAGCCAGGACTTTTTCGGCAAGCGGGCCAACCTGACCGTCTCCGGCCAGCTCAACGCGGAGAACTTCGCTATGGCGTTCGGCGATGTCTATACCTTCGGCCCCACCTTCCGGGCGGAAAACTCCAACACCCAGCGGCACGCCGCAGAGTTCTGGATGATTGAGCCGGAAATGGCGTTCTGCGACCTCAAGGGGGATATGGAGATTGCCGAGGCGATGATTAAGCATATTATCCGGACCGTCATGGAGAAGTGTCCCCAGGAGATGGCGTTCTTCAACAGCTTTGTGGACAAGGGTCTGCTGGAACGTCTGGAGCATGTGGCGTCCTCCGACTTTGGCCGCGTTACCTACACCGAGGCGGTGGAAATTCTCAAGAAAAATAACGATAAATTTGATTATAAAGTGGAGTGGGGCAGCGACCTCCAGACCGAGCACGAGCGTTACCTCACCGAGCAGATTTTCAAGCGTCCCGTCTTTGTCACCGATTATCCCAAGGAGATTAAGGCGTTCTATATGCGCCTCAACGACGACGGGAAAACTGTGGCCGCCACCGACTGCCTGGTGCCCGGCATTGGCGAGATCATCGGCGGCAGCCAGCGCGAGGAGCGGCTGGATATCCTGGAGGCCCGGATCAAAGAGCTGGGGATGCGTCCGGAGGACTACTGGTGGTACTGCGACCTGCGCCGGTACGGTTCCTGCCGCCATGCGGGCTTCGGCCTGGGCTTTGAGCGCATGGTGATGTATCTCACCGGCGTCAGCAACATCCGGGACGTGCTCCCCCATCCGAGAACCGTCGGCACAGCAGATTTTTAATCTCAAAAAGGAAACTGTGGTTTTATGAAAACACCTTTTGTAACAAAGGCGCAGCTGGAGGAAATTACCGCCCGCTATCCAACGCCCTTCCATCTCTACGATGAGACCGGTATGCGCCGGAACGCCCGGCAGCTGAACAGAGCCTTTGCCTGGGCGCCATCCTTTCGGGAATACTTTGCGGTGAAGGCCACGCCTACTCCCGCTATTTTGAAGATTCTGAAGGAAGAGGGCTGCGGGGTGGACTGCTCCAGCCTGACGGAGCTGATGCTGGCTGAGAAATGCGGGTTCCGCGGACATGAGATCATGTTTACCTCCAACAATACCCTGGCTGAGGAGTTCCAGCTGGCCCACCGCCTGGGAGCCATTCTCAATCTGGACGATATCACCCATGTGGATTTCCTGGAGCAGTCCATCGGCTGTATTCCGGAGACGGTATTCTGCCGCTACAACCCCGGCGGCGTCTTTACCCTGGGGGAGAGCAAGGAGGGATTCCAGGTCATGGACACCCCCGGCGAGGCCAAGTACGGCATGACCCGGCCCCAGCTGACCGAGGCATTCCGGGCCTTGCAGGGAAAGGGAGCCAAGTATTTTGGTCTCCACGCATTTCTGGCCTCCAATACCATCTCCAATGAATACTATCCGGAGCTTGCGGGTATTCTGTTCCGGCTGGCGGTGGAGCTGAAGGAGGAAACAGGCTGCCGCATCCGCTATATCAACCTCTCCGGCGGTATTGGCGTTCCCTACCTTCCGGAGCAGGAGGCGATTGACATCGCCGCCGTGGGCGAGGGCGTGCGGCGGAAGTATGAAGAAATTCTGGTTCCCGCCGGGATGGGGGATGTGGAGCTGTGCAGCGAGCTGGGCCGGTATATGATGGGACCCTACGGGTGCCTTGTGACCAGGGCAATCCACGAAAAGCACATCTATAAAGAGTATATCGGCGTGGACGCCTGCGCGGCGGATTTGATGCGTCCGGCGGTCTATGGGGCCTACCACCACATTACCGTCATGGGCAAGGAAAACGCGCCCTGTGACCAGATTTACGATGTTACCGGCGCACTGTGCGAGAACTGCGACAAGTTCGCCGTTGACCGTCCGCTGCCGAAGATTGACAGGGGCGATCTGCTGGTAATCCACGACACCGGCGCCCACGGTCACTGCATGGGCTACAACTACAACGGCAAGCTGCGGTCTGCCGAGCTGCTGCTGAAGGAGGACGGCGGTGTGGAGATGATCCGCCGTGCTGAAACGCCGGAGGATTATTTCGCCACTGTTGTGTGGTAAGAAACAAAAGATGAATAAACGCCGCCGTTTCGATGAGGTTTCCATCGAAACGGCGGCGTTTTTCGGTTCACGGATTTCTGCCTTGAATTTACCCAAAGGGGATGTCGCCCCTATTGCCATGAAAGATTCAACTGCCGCTTGTTGGCGGCGCAGTCCCGCAAATACAGATTGATTAACGTCTGGTAGGGGATTCCCACCATTTCGGACTGGGCCTTGAAGTAGTCAATCGTGCTGCCGTCGATGTTGATCGTGATTTGCCGTTTCAGTTGGGCGGCATAGGGATTTTTTCGTGGGTTCAGATTTTGAATATCGTATTCTTCTCTCATGTCGCTGCCTCACAATTCTCCGATTTTATTATGTTTATAATTATACTATAATTATTCCGTTCCTCGCTGTCAAGGTCTTTGCAAATTGCAAGGACTGTCATCTGCATCTCCAACGAGAAGGCGATAAACTATTTATGTCATCCATGATAGTGTCTCCCTTTGATAAGGAGCCAATAAACGCCGCCGCTTCGATGGGGTTTCCATCGAAACGGCGGTGTTTTGCCTTTATTCCGTAATCAGTTCTTTGACTTCATCAAGAGGGAGGCCAACAAATTCAGCGATTTTCTCAAGGGCTAGCGTACCGTCGGCCAACATACGGAGTATGGTTGTTTTTTCTCATCTCTCCGGCCTTTTTGCTCGCCAATTTTGATACCCCTTTGCTCGCCTTCCCGGATACCTGCCTCGCGTTCCTCACTCCGCATATCCTCCATAACCTTACACATTGCTCTGCTGTCAGACCCGTCATGCTTAATACGCCACGCCCCAAATAATATCGGTGGCGCAGTCCTTCCCGCACACGGGACACTTTCCTGCGGTCCCGGACTGATGCAGCGGCATACAGCGGCTGGTCACGCCAGCCTGTTCCTTCATCGCCAGCTCACAGGCCAGCTCGCCGCACCATTTGGTGTGTACGAACCCGCCGCCCAGGCGTCCAGTGATCTCCTTCACCTGGTCCAGCGTTTCAGCCGTGCAGGAGTTGTCCTCCAGATTCTTCTTCGCCATAGCGAACATATTCTCGTGGATAGCATCCAGCAGCGCGGCCACTGCGCTCTCCAGCCCGGCCAGAGGCACAAAGGTTTTCTCCCCGGTGTCCCGACGGGCAATGCAGCACTGCTCCTTCTCCATATCCTTCGGGCCGATCTCCACCCGCAGCGGCACGCCGCGCATCTCATATTCCGCGAATTTCCAGCCGGGGGCCTTGTCACTGCCGTCCATCTTTGCCCGCACTCCGGCTTTTTCCAGCCGCTCCAGCAGACCGCCGGCGGCGTCCAGCACGCCGGGTTTGTGCTGGGCAATGGGAATCACAACCGCCTGTACCGGCGCAATCCGGGGAGGGAGGACCAGGCCGTTGTCATCGCCGTGGGTCATGATGATGCCGCCGATGAGCCGGGTGGACACGCCCCAGCTGGTCTGGTGGGGGTAGTGGAGCTGATTGTCTGTGCCGGTGAAGGTGATGTCAAAGGCTCTGGCAAAGCCGTCGCCGAAATAGTGGCTGGTACCCGCCTGGAGCGCTTTACGGTCGTGCATCATGCACTCGACGCAGTAGGTCTCCTCCGCGCCGTTGAACTTCTCCTTGTCGGTCTTCCGGCCCCGTGTCACCGGCATGGCCAGCACGTTCTCGCAGAAGTCCGCGTATATATTCAGCATCCGGATGGTCTCTTCGCGGGCTTCCTCCTCGCTGGCGTGCATGGTGTGGCCCTCCTGCCACAGAAACTCGCGGTGGCGCAGGAACGGACGGCTGGTCTTCTCCCACCGCAGCACGCTGCACCACTGGTTGTACAGCTTGGGCAGGTCCCGGTAGGAGTGGATGATATCTTTGTAGTGCTCACAGAAGAGCGTCTCGCTGGTGGGGCGGATGCAGTAGCGTTCCTCCAGCGGCTCGCTGCCGCCGGTTGTGACCCAGGCGCACTCTGGCGCAAAGCCCTCCACGTGGTCCTTTTCCTTTTGCAGCAGGCTCTCTGGGATAAGCATGGGGAGGTATACGTTCTCATGGCCCGTGGCCTTGAACTGACGGTCCAGCTCATGCTGCATATTTTCCCAGATGGCGTAGCCGTAGGGGCGGTAAATGAACATTCCTTTGATACTGGAGTAGTCGATGAGTTCAGCTTTTTTGCATACGTCCGTGAACCACTGGGCGAAGTCAACGTCCCGTGCAGTGATGGCGTCTACCTGGCGTTTATCCTGTGCCATAATCGTCGTGTCTCCTATTTTATATGTTAATTTGAGAATTTTTCTCTGGCTACATATTCTATATAATCTGATAGGAATTGTCAAGAGGCCGTTGCAGGGGAGGAGAGAATTAGCGCTCGACTGGATAGAGCGCTATTATTTACAATTTAGTCATATCCTGTTCACAATTGCGCGTCATGATACGGAATGAAAAAAATTCAGGCCATGACCCCGGCCTTATGAGAGGAAATGACTGCACTATGGAAAAGAAACAGTTCAAGGCAGAATCCCAGCGAATGCTGGATTTGATGATTAACTCCATCTATACCCACAAGGAAATCTTCCTGCGGGAGATCATCTCCAACGCCAGCGACGCCATTGATAAGCTGTGCTACAAATCCCTGACGGACGACACCGTGGGCCTGAAGCGGGAGGACTTCTTCATCCGTATCCAGACCGACCCCGACGCCCGCCTCATCACGGTCAGCGACAACGGCATTGGTATGGATGAAAATGACCTGGAAAATAACCTGGGCGTCATTGCCTCCAGCGGTACTTATCAGTTCCGGCAGGAGCTGGAGAAGGAAAACGCGGATATGGATATTATCGGCCAGTTTGGCGTGGGCTTCTACTCCGCGTTCATGGTGGCGGACCAGATCACCGTCGTCACCAAAAAGTTCGGCAGCAGTCAGGCGTACCGCTGGGAGAGCAACGGCGCGGATGGCTATACCATTACGCCCTGTGAAAAGGACAGCGCGGGTACCGATATCATCATGCATATCAAGGTCGGCGGCGAGGATGAAAATTTCAGCGATTTCATGAAGGAATACACCCTGCGCAGTCTGGTCAGAAAATATTCCGACTATATCCGCTGGCCCATCCGTATGGAGGTCACAAAATCCCGGAAAAAGGAGGATTCCCCGGAGGACAAGCCGGAATATGAGGACTACAGGGAGGAGGAGACCCTCAACAGCATGGTCCCCCTGTGGCAGAGGAAAAAGAGCGAGGTGTCCAAGGAGGAGTACGACAAGTTCTATCAGGAGAAGTTCAGCGACTTCACGCCTCCCCAGTCTGTCGTGACCGTCTCCGCCGAGGGACAGGTTTCCTACAAGGCGCTGCTGTTCATCCCCTCCCGTCCGCCTTACGACTACTATACCACCGAATATGAGCGGGGCCTGCAGCTCTACTCCGCCGGTGTGATGATTATGGACAAGTGCCAGGACTTGATTGGCGAACACTTTGGTTTTGTCCGCGGCGTGGTGGACTCCCCGGACCTGAGCCTGAATATCTCCAGGGAATTGCTGCAGCACGACCGGCAGCTGAAATTGATTGCCAACAACATTGAGAAGAAGGTGAAGGGCGAGCTGTCCCGGCTGCTGAAGGACGAGCGGGAGAACTATGAGAAGTTCTACCAGAGCTTTGGCCGACAGCTGAAGATTGGCTGTCTGAATAACTACGGCGCAAAGCGGGAATTGCTTCAGGACCTGCTGCTGTTCTACTCCTCCACGGAGAAGAAGATGGTCACGCTCTCGGAGTACGTGGACCGTATGCCGGAGAGCCAGAAGTATATTTACTATGCAGCCGGTGAAAACGCCGCCGCCATGGACAATCTGCCCCAGACGGAGCTGCTGCGGGAGCGGAATATGGAGATTCTCTACCTGACCGACCAGCCCGACCAGCTGCTGGTGGAGATTCTGCGGGAATACAAGGAAAAGCCCTTCCGGTCCGCCGTGGACGGCGATCTGGACCTGGACGATCTGCCGGAGGAGAAGCCGGCGGAGGAGTACCAGGAGGCGATGGACTTCATCAAGGAGGCTCTGGACGGCGGCGTGGACGAGGTCCGGGTGTCCCGGAAGCTGAAAACCCATCCGGTCTGTCTGACCAGCGGGGAGGGCATCAGCTTTGAGATGGAGCGGTACTTTGCCGCGGCCCAGCCGGAAATGGGCATGAAGGCCAAGCGGATTCTTGAGCTGAATGTGGAGCATCCCGCTTTTGCCGCCCTGGAGGAAGCCCGGAAAACAGATGCAGAAAAGGCGAAAAAGTACGCCCAGGTGCTGCTCAACCAGGCGAAGCTGATCGCGGGCCTCCAGATTGAGGACCCGTCCGGATATACCGACCTGCTGTGCAGCCTGTGGAGCTGAGCCTCTGTGCAGGAGAAGGAGAAGCTGTTATGTTTTTAGAGGTTGGCGCAAAGGCGCCGGAATTTACCCTGCCTGACAAGGACGGAAATCAGGTGTCGTTGTCGGACTTTTTGGGGAAAAAGGTCGTGCTGTACTTTTACCCCCGTGACAACACGCCCGGCTGTACACGGCAGGCGTGCGCGTTTGCGGCGGCCTTTGAGGAGTTCAAAAATCTGAACGCGGCGGTCATCGGCGTCAGTAAGGACTCGGCGGCGTCTCACCAGAAATTTGCGGAGAAGCACGGCCTGCCCTTTCTCCTGCTCGCAGACCCGGAGCTGTCTGTAATCCAGGCGTACGGCGTGTGGCAGGAGAAAAAGATGTACGGCAAGACGGGCATGGGCGTTGTGCGCAGTACCTATGTGATCGACGAGGCGGGTATGGTGGAAAAAGTGATGCCGAAGGTCAAGCCGGACACCAACGCCGAGGAGATATTGACGTACCTGCGGGGAAAACAGTAGAAAATACGGCCAAGCAGTTGACAGAGGGCGGAAAACCGCTGCATAGCAGCGGTTTTCCGCCCTCTGGACGCGGCGTCCATAGCATTATTTTTGAGATTATTGATTTTCCCACTTGTATTTCCCGCCCGTATCCGATAAACTGTATTTACTTGGTTGTGCCGGATGCCCGCGCCTTCAAAGCGGCATACCGGTCAGAAGGGAGAAAAAATATGAAAAAAGCGATGAATCAATCAACTCTGACCACAATACTAAATATGGTCTCCATTGCGGCGCTGGCGTTGCTGCTCATCCTCGTGTTCATCAACAACGATGTGAGCGGACGCCTGGCAGACTCCAACGAACAGCGTTATGCTCTGACATATAACGCCAACCGTTTCATGAACGGCTCCGCCTATCTGACCAACGAGGTCCGGGCCTTCGCCGCCACGGGGCACCAGGAGCACTATGACAACTATTGGAATGAGGTCAACAACCTGAAGAACCGGGATCAGGGCGTGGCCGCCATGCAGGAAATCGGCATTACCGGCGAGGAGCAGGCTTTGATCGACAGCATGTACGGTCTTTCCAACCAGCTGGTCCCCCTGGAGGAACAGGCCATGGAGCAGACCCAGAATGGACGGCAGGACGCCGCGCTGGATTATGTGTACGGCTCTGAATACAACGCCGCAATCTCGCAAATCAACAGCCTGAAGGAGCAGTTTCTGGAGCGGCTGGACAGCCGCTCCCTGAAAGAAGTCCAGTCCCTGAGCCTGACGTCCGCCATTGTCCGTATTCTGATGGTAGCGGCCCTCCTTGTGGTGGGGATTCTCCAGGCGTTCAGTATGCGGGTGATCCGCAGGCACATCCTGCGCCCCGTTATCGCGGTGCGGGACCAGATGGAGGAGATTTCCCAGGGACGCCTCTCCGCAGAGTTCCAGTGGGAGGCGGACACCTCTGAGATTGGTATGTTGGTGGCCTCCATCCATGAGACAAAGCGGGAGCTGAAAAAGTACATACAGGATATCGACGGCAAGCTGGCTGACATGGCCAGGGGCAATATGAACCAGACCATCGACACGGACTACCGGGGAGAATTTCTGCCCATACAGAACGCAATGAGCCAGATTCTGGACTCTCTCAACGACGCGCTCTACCGCATTGACCAGACCGCTCAGGACGTGTCTGAGGAATCCCGGCGGGTGGCCTCCGGCGCGCAGACCCTGTCCGACGGCGCCGTCCAGCAGGCTTCCACCGTGGAGGAGCTCTCCGCCGGAATCCAGGATATCTCCGGCCGGGTAAGCCGCACCTCGGATGATGCGGCGGAGGCCCGGAAATATTCGACGGAGGCCGGGGAACAGCTCAAGGTATGCAGCAGCAAGATGCAGGCCCTGACAAAAGCGATTGCAGATATTTCCGCCTCCTCCCAGCAGATCAGCGGAATTATCAAGGCTATTGAGGACATCTCCTTCCAGACCAACATCCTGGCCCTGAACGCCTCTGTGGAAGCGGCCCGCGCCGGGTCGGCAGGCAAGGGGTTTGCCGTTGTAGCCGACGAGGTCCAGCGGCTGGCCAGCAAGAGCGCGGAATCCGCCAAGAGCATCACGTCGCTCATTGACGCATCCGTCCGGCTGGTAGAGTACGGCACGACGCTGTCCGAGGAGACTACCCAGGCTCTCTCGCAGGTTGTTTCCAGCTCCCAGCAGTCGGAGGAGCTGGTCGGACAGATTGCACAGTCCGCCCAGATGCAGGCATTGTCTCTCCGGCAGCTGACAGAGGGGATGGAGATGATCTCCGGCGTGGTCCAGACCAACGCCGCTACTGCCCAGGAATCGGCTTCCTCCGCAGCGGAGCTCAACCAGCAGGCGGAAAAGCTGACCGCCTCCGTCCGGCGTTTCCAACTACGCCGGTAATGGGGAAAAGGGGATTGCATTACAGGGAAATCTATAGTACAATGAGTACGGATTATCCCTTTTGGGAGAAGAGAAAGGAGCTTAACGATGGAATACCAAAGCATGAGCAGAGACCAGCTGACAGCTGAATTTGACGCAGTGTCCAAAAAGTTTGCGGAGCTGAAGGGGAAGAACCTGAAGCTGGATATGTCCAGAGGCAAGCCCGGCAAGGAACAGCTGGACCTGGTCAGCGATATGCTGACCGTCCTCTCAAAGCCGGAGGACTGCGTGGCCGACGGCCTGGATGTACGCAATTACGGAGAGCTGGCAGGCTTGCCCTGCGCGAAGAAGCTGTTTGCGGAGATTCTGGGCTGCAAGCCGGAGGAGTGCTTCATTGGCGGCAACGCCAGTCTGACCCTGATGTACGATACCATCGCAAAAGCCTACACCCACGGCCTGCTCCACAGTGAGAAGCCCTGGTCTAAGCTGGATACAGTGAAATTCCTCTGCCCGTCCCCAGGCTATGACCGCCATTTCAAGGTCACACAGTCCTTTGGCGCGGAGCTGATTACCATTCCCATGACAGCGGAAGGACCCGACATGGACGCCGTGGAAGAGGCGGTGAAGGACCCGGCGGTAAAGGGAATTTGGTGCGTGCCCAAATACTCCAACCCGGACGGCATCATCTACAGCAGCGAGACCATCAACCGTATTGCCCGCCTGAAGCCCGCCGCGCCGGACTTTATCGTCATGTGGGATAACGCCTACTGCGTCCATGAATTCGAGGGCGATTATGTGCCGTTCCCCGACATGCTGTCCATCTGCCGGGAGGCCGGAAACCCGGATATGGTGTTTGAATATGCGTCCACCTCAAAGGTTACATTCCCCGGCGCAGGCATCTCCGTCATGGCCGCCAGCGTTGACAACCTGAAGTACATGACAGACCTTATCGGCATCCAGAGCATCAGCGCGGATAAGGTCAACCAGCTGCGCCACGTGCGCTACCTCAAGGACAAGGCGCACACACTGGAGCTGATGAAGCGTCACGCTCAGGTTTTGGGACCGAAGTTCCGGGCCGTGCTGGACGCGCTGGACCGCGAGATTGCACCGCTGGGCATTGCCTCCTGGAAGCGTCCCAAGGGCGGGTATTTCGTCAGCTTGGATACGGCGGACGGTCTGGCAAAGCGTACGCTGGCTCTGTGCAAGGAGGCCGGTGTGGTGATGACCAGCGCCGGCGCAACCTATCCCTATGGCAAGGACCCCAGGGACCGGAATATCCGGATTGCGCCCAGCCTGCCGCCTGTGGAGGAGCTGGAAGCGGCGATTGAAGTGTTCTGTGTCTGTCTGAAACTGGCGGCATTGGAGCAGCTGCTGAATCAATAAATATATAATACAGACGTTTGCCGCCGGACCCTCCTATAGGATCCGGCGGCTTCGCTCAGTTCTGGGCGTACAGAATTTTGATTGTTGATGCAGGAACCAGCTCCTTCAGCCGCTCCCTGTCGTTTACCGCAAGATACCTGCGGACGGCGGACGCGCTGATAATCTGCTGCGCGTTCTTTTTTCTTGGAATTTCAACAATGTGAATGCCATGCGCAGGCAGTATCCTTTTCATGGCGGTGTTATAGGCGTCTGTCACCTCATCCTCCGGTTCCTCGCCTACAAAACGGTAGGTGATGTTCAATTTGGGAGCAATTTTGGCAGCAAACAGGGTGATATCGTTCTCCACGTTCTTTTGGATGTCCTCATCAGCCGTTTTCACAAAATATTCTGGAAAACTTGTCCGCGTAAGAATAAATTCCCCGCTTGGCACAACCTTTACATGGGGCAGGTCAGCCGTACCCGCGCACACCATAGCGAAGCGTTCCTGAAATGAAAAAAACGATGCGTCCTCTTCTACAACAAATATAATCAGATAGCCGGCTGTTTTCAACGCCTCCTCAATCAGATACCGGTGCCCCAGGGTAAAGGGATTGCAATTCATTACGATTGATCCAATCGTTCCATATGCGGACGGAGTAAAGTCAGAAAAATATCTGTCCAGATAGAGCTGCTGGATAAAGTCCTCGTCTTTTTCTATCCATTCTCCGTCTCCGGACGGCTGCTGTAATACGGGGAGCAGGCGGTCATATATGGCGTCGGCCAAAAAGCCGGTTCCCTGGTAATTGAAGTGTCGTAAGTTGTAATCCCAAAAGCAATTGTCAGATATTTGGTTTTTCTTAAATATATTGGACAGATCGACAGATGCAATATTCTCAAAGTTTCTTAGCAGTTTATCAAAAATAATAATATCGCCGCTTCGCAGGGGAGTCTTTATGATTTGCGCAATGTCCAATACATCGGTAGAAGAGGTAAAAAGTGCGCCAAGATTGACCACTCTGTAAGGTAGCTCCGTAAGATTTATTCTTCTCTGCAATTGGCTCGCTAACGTATACTCATCCGCGCAGAATGCACCAATTACGAGACATGGTCCGTAAGTGTAGATTGAGCGCTCATATGCTTCAGGCTGTCCTGTTGTCAGCCGTTTGCCCTGCCTTATATGGTAGACGGGCAGTTCTTGATCCTTTAATGCAGGGATACCGTCTTCCAGTATAACTTCTGTGGGAGGAGGAAAGACCTGGTCTTTGTAGACATTCTGAAAGGATTCCGCCAAAAACACTTCCAGTTTTTCCTCCTTCTTCTTACCCAGCCGTTGGCAGAGAGCGTCCAGAAAACCGCTTTTATCTACATCAAATCCAAATGACAGAATATGTACGCCTTTCTGCTGTAATGCTTCCAAGACCGGAACCGTGACAGAGCTGATCAGATGCTGCTTTAGAAATGTGCAGTATGTGTTGCAGCGCTCAAGTCGAAGCGGCGGATGATAATATGGAATCCTGTGCGTACTAAAAATGCCGGATATGTAATCCTTGTCTGGAAAGAGAACCCAAGCATCATCACAATATTCTGTGAACTGTGTGCCGGAAATGATTTCTGCCTCAACGCCGCAGCTGTTCAGAATTTCCCGGAACATAGTAAATATTCTCCGCCTCTCCGTGGAAGCGGCAGGCGGTTCTGCTAAAACAATTCGGCCAGCTTTATTTAATATTGTGGATAGTACAGGGCGACTGATAAGCGAGATATAGTACTCAAAGCAGAATAAATCTCCCAGATACTTGGTGTACTCGCCTAATAACCGTCCATTTTTGTCCAGTACGGGCAGATTTAGGGGAATAGACTGTAGTTTGTCCAGCGTTTGATTCTCCAGATCAACAGAAATAAAATGTGTGTTTATCTCCACATGGTCATAAGCGGAACGGGCTATGCGCGCCGCAGTGACGATACCATAGAGAATCCCCTTTACTTCGATGTATACTGTATGGGCTGGACGTTCCAGCAGCACAGCTCTTAATTTGTCGAAGGAAACAGAACTCTGCTCCTCCTGAAGCTCCAAGATTGTTAGATGTTCTCTTTCGACGTATACCATAAATTGCGGTTCACTCCTAAAAAGTTGATGAATGATGGCGGCAGCAAGCTCGGCCTCACGTGAGGCCGAAGCAGAGGAGTACTCCTCTGCTTATACCATATTG
>Ga0137308_100756_pt1 | contig 44420 bp, 42 predicted proteins | sample Inofrocosms_June_FD_97181 | JGI IMG/M metagenome (GOLD analysis project Ga0137308, IMG submission 97181) | Mouse cecal microbial communities from Vienna, Austria - N-Acetylneuraminic and N-Acetylglucosamine D2O microcosms_June | ecosystem: Host-associated > Mammals > Digestive system > Large...
TGTAACGGCCCTGAACTGCCTGGAAAAATAGTGTTGGGAAGAATACCCCAGTTCCCCCGCAATCTGAGAAAAATTCAGTTTTTCGTTGCGTATATATTCCTTCGCCGTTTCAATTCTTAAACAGACAAAGTAATCAATCACGCCCATCCCTGTCTTCTGGTGTATCACCTTTTGCAATTTTGCCTTTCCAATCATATTCTCTTTGCAAATCTGCTCCAGTTTAAGCTTCCTGCCAATATTTTCTTTCATATATAAAGTAATTCCGGCAAACAGGTCCTCCTCATAATTATTTTTGCTTGTCTTTTCATAAACCGGCATTTTCAAACAGGTATCTTCCGCCATCTCACAATTTCTTCTGTAGAGCAGGATTAAAAACTGTTTTAAATATAACGTCATAAGCTGAAGCGCTGCCGGTGCCGCTTTCCTGTCCATAACCAGCTCTTTCTGATAGGGATCATCCAATCTCCCCTCCAGAGAGTGTCCTGCTTCCCGGATCAGGGCTGCAAGCACTTTTCCCTCTCCCCCGCTCAATGTAAACATTTTTTTTCGAAAAAAGTCCATCATTCCGGACTCACTGGAAAATGAGATGACAACCAGATTTGGTGCGATCTCCCCCGTCGCCTTTACCCAATGAAATTCCCCCGGTTCATGAAATACCATTTCTCCGGTTTTCAGCCGATAGGTTTTCTCGCCCGCTCCGATAAGCACCTCGCCTTTATCTACACAGACAAATTCCCAGAATCCATGCTGTTCCCCCGGAAAATAAAAACTGCTCATGTATTGAAAATAGTGAATGGAATAGAACGCATCTACTTCCAATTCCTCCTTACACACTAATTTTTTGTATTCTCCGTTTTCCATATTCCGATACTCCTTTTTATTTTTTCAGCTTCATCATTATAGTCTTTTGTCAGAAATTACAAATAAAATCAATGATCGTGCAAAGCTTTCCCGGCCAGTTCTATACTATACTATTTCTGAAAAATGCACCACATTTTCCTTAATAAAGTTTTGCAGACGGGTCTGGAAAAGAATCCCCCGGAATGCGAATATTAATTTGCGGGAGGGCTAAATCATGAAACCAATAACCGACATACAACTACAGGAAGTCATTCGAAATTTTAGCTATCAGGGAACATTAACAGCAGCGGTTCCCTATGGAAGCGGGCATATCAACGATACCTTTTTGCTGACATTTTCGATTGCAGATATGGGAAATCTATCTGTGATACTGCAGCGCATCAACAGCGAGATTTTCTGTAATCCGGAAGAGCTGATGGAAAATATTGATTCTGTCATCTCGTTTTTAAGAGAAAAAATCAAAAAAAGCGGCGGGAATCCGCTCCGGGAAACACTGACCATTATTCCCTCCAGAGAAGGACACAGCTACTATCAGGACAGCTATGGTTCCTATTGGAGATCTTATATTTTCATCACGGATGCGTCCAGCTACGACCATATAACATGTCTGGAAGATTTTTATGAAAGTGCTGTTGCTTTCGGTCACTTTCAACATATGCTCTCAGATTATCCCGCGGAGACGCTGCACGAAACCATTCGGGGATTTCATGATACGCACTCCCGTCTGGAAGCCCTTAAAAAGGCAATTGATGCAGATACCTTCCGGCGAGTACAATATGTCCAAAAGGAAATTCAGTTTGTTCTGGATCACGCAGAATATGCCAACATCCTCGGCAATTTACAAAAATCCGGTAAACTTCCGCTGCGAGTTACACATAATGATACTAAGCTGAACAATATTATGATCGATCACAAAACCCGAAAGGGAATCTGCGTCATCGATCTGGATACGGTAATGCCTGGACTTTCCGTCAATGATTTCGGCGATTCCATCCGCTTCGGTGCAAGTACCGCCGCCGAGGATGAGACGGATTTAAGCAGGGTTAACTGCAGCATGGAGTCTTTTGAAGCATATGTCAAAGGCTTTCTGGAGGGATGTGAGGGCAGCCTGACCGAAACGGAAACAGAGCATCTTCCAACCGGAGCCAAAGTGATGACTTATGAATGCGGCATACGATTCCTCACAGACTATCTCGAAGGGGACCACTATTTCAAAATTCATCGCCCTGACCATAATCTGGACCGTTGCCGCACCCAGTTTAAACTGGTGAAGGATATGGAAGATAAGTCTGACATTATGCACGAGATCGTTCAAAAATACAGGTAAAACACACAAAACTGACCGTTCTTCTTATGGTAAAACCTAAAATCCCTTCTGTCAGGCTCAATAAACCGCTAGACAAAAAGCTGACCGTATTTTATACTAAAGAGGAGCGCCCTGCAAAATATGCAGAGGCGGGAAAGGGGTGTCAGATGGATATTGCAGGTTTATCAACCGCCTTGTCTATGTCCGACCTTCAGACCAGCTGGGGGATGAAGATGCTGGATAAGACAATGGATACCGCAAAAGTACAGGGTACGCAGTTATCCGAGATGCTTGCATCCGTTCCGGCTGCACAGATGGAACTTTCCGTCAATCCCTATGTGGGCAGTCAGTTTGATGTCCGCGTATAACAGCGGTAAGTAAGATAACACACACACCGGAAAAACAAGTGGCTGTAATACAGGCACTTGTTTTTTCAAACGCATCTTAGACGGAGGATAAACATGTTTTCCAGACAACATTCAACCATAACCAAAGGTATTCTGATCATTCTCATGCTGGCGCATCATGTTTTTTCTCCGGATCTTGTAACCCTTTATGAAGTGAAGACCTTTTTGCATGATCCTGTACTTGTCACACAGATCATCACCTTTTTCAAAATCTGTGTTGCCGGATTTTCTTTTATTTCAGCCTTCGGCATTACCCGCGCCCTGAAAAACCAAAATTTCCAAAATCCGCAGGAGGGTATATCCGTTATCCTGAAAAGACTGATAAAGCTCGAATCCGCCGTTATCATCATCTACATTCTGGCTGCTTTCTATAAGCAGTTTGTCATGCATCAGCCGGTCGGCTTGCATTATGCGGAAGCCGATATGGACGCTGCCCATATTATTTTGAGCATGTGCATTGACGGGCTGGGGCTCGCTGCATACATGGGTATTCCCCCTGTCAATGTGACCTGGTGGTATCTCTCCTACGCTATCCTGCTGATCGCGGTGATGCCCCTGATTTATAAAGCATACGAAAAATGCAGATACCTCCTGCTGCCCGCCGCCTGCATGGTCTGCCTTGTCATCCCGGGCGCGAGGGTGGAATTCTGATGCTATCTGCCGACCGTTTTTCTGGGATGTGCTTTCGCCTATGAAAACTGGTTTGAAAGATTAAAAGAGTGGAAACAGGATAACAACATTATAAAAGCAGGCAAATTCCTTGCCTGCCTGTTCCTTTTTTATCTATCCTATCTGTTCAGCAAGTACACTGCTCTGGAATTCAGTTACCTGCTGGTCTTTGTTATCCCGTATATGGTATATGAGTTTATTGCTCCTGTGCCGGTATTGAACCGCTGTCTGGAATTTATCGGAAAATACGCCACGGATATTTTTCTGATACATACTTTTATTTATTACTATTTCTATCCTGAATTGATTTACTCTTTTCAGGACAGCTGGAAAATACTGCCGGTACTGCTTGGCATCTGCCTTGTTATCTCCGTCCTCATCGAATTATTTAAAAAGTTTACCGGATATGACAAGCTGACAGAAAAGCTGCTGCATATGGTCCGCCTGTGATCATACATAGATGATATATGATCCGGGGAAAAACCATTCAGGCACCCCCGTTACATTTCTGTTTTCACGCAAACACTGACAGGATCGCATTCAAGATCATAAACATAAGTGACAAAACCACACCAATGATCAGGCACACGCTCCAGAGTCTTTCCCTGCCGTTTTTTCTGGATGCCCAGATCGTCTGCAGAAAGTTCTGTTTTCCTTCGTTGCCTGCGATCCAGATCACTACACAGAATGCTATAGAGGTACATACCACCGCCAGAAGCAGATACACGGCGATCACCATCACCATCTCTCCCGAGGCCATACTGTAGTCCTCCAGCCCTTCCTCCATCAGTTCCGGAGATAATTTATCCATGAGATACATCAGACATACACTTTGTCCGTTAAAGACAAAATGCATGATAAAGGGTGCCACGGTAGAGCCGGCGGCCTCCGCGAGCAACGCCATCATGATACCCAAAAGCAATGCATAGGCAGCCTGGTTAAAGTTCATATGCATCAGTGCAAACAAAAGCCCGGACAGCAGGATCGCCCCGAAGATATTACCGGATCTGCGAAATCCCCGGAAAAAAGCTCCGCGGAAAACCAGTTCCTCGCAGAAGGGACCAAAAACTGCCATAACACAAAACATAATAAGAAAGGGGACATTCAAAATGTCCCCCTCCATTTCCGCTACCGTATTATCCACAAAGATCATGGATATTGCATTGGCAAGTGTTGTCAATGGCATCAGTAAAAACGTATAAAGGACTGTCATAAGGGCCGTAGATATTTTTATGCGCCGAAATCCCAGTATATCCCTGAAGATCTTCTCTCCTCTGTACTTCCTGCGCCCGATCCATATCACGAGCATCACAGGCACTACATTGACAAGCTGGCTCACTATCAAATTTTCTACAATCTCCATTTCATATCCTGCCGGAAAGGCTATCATATAGATTGTCAGACCGAATACCAGCAGATAGTAAAAAACCATCTGCAGCAGGAATGAAACTCCAATCCTCTTACTGTTCATTTATGTTAGTCATTCTCCATCATAAAGTTTACCAGTTTACCGATATCTTCCGGCTCATATGCAATGATCTCCAACTCGGGGATCTCGCCGTTAGAAAAGATGTTTGCCATAGATACATACTGGGAAAGTTTGGATTTCAGATTTAATCTGTCTCCCTCACCTGTCACCAGCTCTACCTTGCCTGCGCAGCCGTCAACTACCTTAAAAAACTTTTCGATGTCCTTAATGTTCTGTACTTTCATTTTGTACTCCTTTCTTCCTGCGTGTCTTTGCAGGAACCAATCCTTGATCATTTTTATTTACATCTCTGATTTTACTCACTTTTTTTAAAATTGCAAGAGGCGGAAAACGTTTTCTCTCTTTTCACACGCTTTTTCTCAAAAACAATTTTTAGAACTGGTAAATTTGCACAATTTTGACACTTTATTTTTGTAAAAAACAACGAAAACTCAGGCTGTCCCGCATTTTACTCTGTTTTACGGATCGATCTTTCGCCAATTTCGATACGGTGCGCCTTGTATAAACGCCCGACAGCACGCTTAAACTCATTCTTGCTCATACCGGTCTCCCTGCGGATCACCTCCGGGTCTGCCTTATCCGAAAAAGGCAGCACACCGTCAAAACTCTCGATGATCTCCATCAGCTTTTTGGCATCCTCATCCATCTGCAGGTAGGCTTTCCGGCGCACCGACAGATCCAGCTTGCCGTCCGCTTTCACCTCGCTCACCCTGGCAGTGATCATATCTCCCACCTGAAACTCCTTCTCCCCATACATCTGATTTTTCGGGATCAGTGCGGAATACTTATCATCCACAGCCACAAACACGCCGAAATTCCCGCTGATCTCATAGATACGCCCTGTCACCGTATCGTCTTTCCGATACGGGCTGTCCGTCCGCAGGTAGTGATACACCTTCATGGTCGCGCAAAGCCTGCCGCTTTTATCCGTATAAAGGGCAGCCAGGCAATCATCCCCCTGCTTTACCCTGTATGTCTGTTCCTTGAAAGGCAAAAACAGATCCTTTTCCAGCCCCCAGTTTAAAAAAGCGCCGATCTTTGTCACATCCGATACCGTCAAAAGCGCCACTTCCCCCAGCATAAGCTTCGGCGTATTCACTGTCGCGATCAGCCTGTCCGAGGAATCCCTGTAGATAAACACCTCCAGTTCATCGCCTGTCCTGGTTCCCTCCGGCACCTGTTTTCCCGGCAGAAGCACCTTTTCCTTTTCATCCCCCAGATAAATACCGAACTCCACTTCTTTTACAACTGTCAGCTTCTGCTTTTTTCCTATTTCTATCATATTATGTTCTCCCGTCCTCTCCTTATGCACCGGCTCTTTACATACCGGCTTCTGTTTCTGTTGTTTCTGCTGTTTTTACTTCTTCTGCTGCTTTTGTCTTTCCCTCCGCCGCGGATCATCTGCCTCTGCAGCTTCCCTCCGGGAAACAGTACAGGGATCTCCAGCGGCAGCCGGTTTATCTCCCGCCGGTCAGCTCCACCACCGCATAGGGCTCTCCTTTTTCGTCATTCAGGCTCACAATACAGGCGCCTTCCTGTTTATATACCACCGGATAAAACATATCGCCGAGATAAGCCTGTTTTTTATACTCCGCCCGGAGCCGCCGGATCTCAAAATCCTCCTCCGGATATTCCAGCGCAATATATACATACTGGCCGTTGTTGACATGATGGTTTGTATCGAGGTGATGTCTCGTGATCTCAAACGGCGTTCTTGCATCCCCTTCTTTCGGTATGGAAATCTTCCGGGGCAGATACTCCATATCCAGTTTTGGTTCAACCCGAAAACCGTCTTTCATCTCCTGTAACGGTTTCACCGGTTTTCCCGTTTTCAGATCAAGAAGCGTCCAGATTGAGTTTGCCGCCGCCAGCCGTTTTCCCTGACCATCCTCCATCCAGAAATTACGAAATCCTACAAATCCTTTAAACTCATAAGGCAGAGTTCCCACCTTTACTCTTTCACCAACTTCAGGATATCTCTCCACATCGATCTGCCACGAAGACAACGCCCACACCAGATGACGTTCCAACATATATTTCACGCCAAGTCCCAGATCTTCTGCATGAAAAGTAGAACAATCCTGAAAATAATCCAAAAGCCTTCCCAGTGTCAGTTTATTCTCACAGTCCGCTTCACTGTATCTGATCCTTGTTTCGTAAGTATACATGCCTTTTACTCCTTTCGCCTTCCGCTTTAAATGTACACTCTTTTATCTGGTTTTGGCAGATAGCCATAGATATTATATCCTTCATTCGAGAAAAGACCTCAGCAACCATAATCGCTGAGGTCTCTCATACAGGGCTACAAGGATTCGAACCTTGAAATGACGGAGTCAGAGTCCGTTGCCTTACCGTTTGGCGATAGCCCTTTGACTTACTCTAGGTATTATACAGGATTGTTCTCCAGAAAGCAAGTACTTTTTCAGAAAATTTTCAAAAAATTTTTCGGGAAAATTTTTTCTGTGAGAGGGCCCAAAAATCCCTCCCACAGAACATTTCATGCTGCCTTCAAATGATCTTCTTACACTTCGAACATCAACTCACCATAACCCGGAAGCGGCCAGATCTCCTTATCCACGATCATCTCCAGTTCATCTGCAGGCGTTCTGAGTTCCTGCATCACTTCTCTCACCACATCCTTATAGAAGAATGCCTGCTGTTTTGCATCCTCCATAGCGCCTGCTTCCGCTTCCACCTTTTCCAGCTTCTTCAGCGCCGTCTGCATTGCGCCCAGCTTTTCGCATACGGTCTTTAACATATCTGTCTGTACGGAAGCATCCACACCTGCTGCCTTTACCGCATTTACGGTATCCGCAAGGCTCCTGCTGTACTTCGTCACTGCGGGAATGATCTTCTTGCCCGCCATGTCGATCATCGTAAGGGCTTCGATATTGATAGTCTTCGCATAGGTTTCGTAGATGATCTCCTCCCGGGATTCCAGTTCAACCCTGGTAAAGATGCCGAACTTCTCAAACAGCGCCACCGCTTTATCGGTTGTCAGCGTAGAAGCCGCCTCAATCATGGACTTGATATTCGGCAGGCCGCGCTTTGCAGCCTCTTCCACCCATTCCTCCGCGTAACCGTTGCCGTTAAATACGATCCTCTGATGCTCTGTCATATATTCCTTGATCAGGTTATGTACCGCCATATCGAAATCTTCCGCTGCTTCCAGTCTGTCCGCCGCTTCGCAGAAAGCTTCCGCAACAATGGCGTTCAGCGTGGTATTCGGGCTTGCGATGGAATCGGCGGAACCAACCATACGAAATTCAAACTTATTGCCCGTGAAGGCAAAGGGTGACGTCCTGTTTCTGTCTGTCGCGTCCTTCTCAAAATCAGGCAGCGTGGATACGCCCGTCTCAAGCTTGCCGCCCTCTTTCAGTTTTGCGGCATCCCCTGTCTCGATCAACTGCTTTACCACATCCTCAAGCTGCTCTCCGAGAAAAATGGAAATAATGGCAGGGGGTGCCTCGTTGGCGCCGAGCCTGTGATCGTTCCCCACATCCGAAGCGCTCTGGCGCAGCAGGTCCGCATGCGTGTCAACCGCCTTCATAATGCAGGCGAGTACCAGCAGGAAACGGATATTTTTATTCGGCGTATCACCCGGGTCAAGCAGGTTTGCGCCGCTGTCCGTCGTGATAGACCAGTTATTGTGCTTACCGGAACCGTTTACGCCCGCATAGGGTTTTTCATGCAGCAGACATCTTAAGTCATGATGGTAGGCGATCCGCTTCATCGTCTCCATGACAAGCTGGTTATGATCCACCGCAATATTTGCCGTGGCATAGACCGGAGCCAGTTCATGCTGCGCCGGCGCCACCTCATTATGCTGTGTCTTTGCCGTTACGCCCAGTTTCCAGAGTTCTTCGTTTAAATCCTTCATATAAGCGCCCACACGCTCCTTGATCACCCCAAAGTAGTGATCCTCCATCTCCTGTCCCTTCGGCGCCGGTGCCCCAAAAAGGGTACGCCCCGCAAACATCAGATCTTCCCTTTTCAGATACAGATCCTTATCTACCAGAAAATATTCCTGTTCCGGGCCGACGGAAGCCGTCACTTTAGTCGCTGTCGTATCTCCGAACAGCCTCACGATACGCAGCGCCTGATTGCTCAGCGCCTCCATGGAACGCAGAAGCGGTGTCTTTTTATCCAGCGCCTCACCGGTATAGGAACAGAACGCCGTCGGAATACAGAGGATCGTCCCGCAGGCAGATTCCTTCAAAAATGCCGGGGAAGTAATATCCCACGCCGTATATCCCCTTGCCTCAAAGGTTGCCCGAAGACCGCCTGATGGGAAAGAAGAAGCGTCCGGTTCACCTTTGATCAGTTCTTTTCCTGAAAATTCCGTGATCATCTTCCCGTCTTCGTCGGGATGCGCTACAAAGGCATCATGCTTCTCCGCCGTAATACCGGTAAGCGGCTGAAACCAGTGGGTATAGTGGGTTGCGCCATGCTCAACTGCCCAGTCCTTCATTTCCTTTGCCACCACGTTCGCTGTCGACATGGACAGTTCCCCGCCCTTATCCATGACCCGCTTTACCTCTTTAAATACATTTTTCGGCAGGCGGCTCCGCATTTTCGCCAGGTCAAATACATTCTGGCCAAACAACTCTTCTACATTCATCAGCTCACTCATTTTTTCACCTTTCCTCCTCAGAAAACAGAAAAATGTTCCAAAAGGCTGCGCTTTGGAACATCTTCGTTCTTGTATTCCTGTATACAATTTCTTTCTACCCCTTTAAGATACTCCACTTTTTTTGACTTTGCAAGGGGGAAAATAAATTTTGTAACTTAGTTCAATTTCTCCAAAAAATCCTTCTGTCAACTGTGCAACTTATACAGTCCCTTTCATTCTTCCCGAAAATATTACCGCTGCGCCTCTCCGGCAGCATTCTCCATCCGGAGCAGATCATACTTCTCCGGCAGCTCACTTAACTTCACCGCAAACCGCTGTTTTGCATGGGGGCAGCTTTCCATCGGGGTTCCCTCCTCATCTTCCATCGCCTCCACCAGAACCGGAACATTTCTGCCGTCCGGTTTCATGATCTCAATAGAATCCCCTGCACAGAATTTGTTCTTCTGTTCCAGATGGGCATAACCCCGTTCATCCACCCTCTCTACCATGCCAAGGTAAACCGCTTCGCTGCGGTAGGTGGAAGAATCATAAATCTGGGATTCCCTGCCGGGCTTTCCGAAATAAAAGCCTGTGGTAAACTGACGATAGGTACACTTTCCGATCTCCTGCTTATACCATTCCATATGGTTCCGGTAGGTTTCCTCCGATTCCATACAGTCATCTATAGCCTTCCGGTAGGTTCTCGCCACCGTCGCCACATAGAGCGCCGCCTTCATCCGTCCTTCTATCTTAAAACTGTCAATTCCCGCATCCAAAAGCTCCGGGATATGCTCTATCATGCACAGATCCCCGGAATTAAACAAAAAAGTCCCGCGTTCGTTCTCATATACGGGCAGATACTCCCCGGGCCTGCTTTCCTCCACCACCGCATATTTCCAGCGGCAGGGATGGGTACACGCCCCCTGATTGGCATCCCGCCCTGTCATATAATTGCTGAGCAGGCACCTGCCGGAATAGGAGATACACATGGCGCCGTGAATAAAGGCTTCTATCTCCATATCCTCCGGGATACGTTCCCTTATCTTCTTTATCTCGGAAAGAGAAAGTTCCCGGGCGCAGACCACCCGCTTTGCCCCCAGTTTATGCCAGAAAGTATATGTTTTATAGTTTGTATTGTTCGCCTGCGTGGAAATATGTATCTCCATATCCGGACAGACTTCTCTCGCGATCGAAAACAGTCCCGGATCGGAAATGATCAGCGCATCCGGCTTCGCCGCCAGCCCGTCCAGTTCCCGAAAATACCGCCCGGCTTCCTCCAGATCTCCATGATGGGCAAAAATATTGGCGGTCACATATACTTTTACCCCCCGTTCATGGGCAAAGCAAATGCCTTCCTCCATTTCCCGCAGGGAAAAATTTTTTGCTTTGGCGCGCAGGCTGAAAGCCTCGCCGCCGATGTAGACTGCATCCGCTCCGAAAATCACCGCCGTCTTTAATACTTCCAGACTTCCCGCCGGAATTAAAAGTTCCACTCTGCGCATCTCCTGCCTCCATAAAAGCACCTGCACTCTTCGCCGCAAGCTTATCCGCTCCCGGACAGCCCGCTGTATCAATGCGACAATTTTTCACACTTCTCCTGTTATGCCTTATCTTCCTTCATCAGGGCATATCCCGCATTTTACTTGCCGCCACGCCGTCCCCTACCGGCAGGATCACTGTCTCTAACCGCGGATCATGGGTAATCTGATACAGATATTCCCGCATCCGCGCATGAATCGTCCGGTCACGCCTTGTCACCGCATAGCGGGATTCCAGTATATCCCCCTCCTGCAGCACATTATCGGAAACCAGAAGTCCCTCCGGCGCAAGAAGCCGCATCACCTCCGGCAAAAAGGAAAGGTACTGCCCTTTTGCCGCATCCATAAAGATCAGATCATAAGGTCCTTTCAGTTCCTTCAGAAGATCCGCCGCATCGCCCTTGAGCAAAGTGATCTTCTCCTCTTTTCCTGCCCTTGCAAAATTTTCTTCCGCCTTCCGTATCCGTTTTTCATAGTTTTCAATCGTTGTAATACGGCTGCCTTCAGGGGCATATTCACTCATCAATAACGCAGAAAAGCCGACCGCACATCCGATCTCCAGAATCCGGCCGGGCTTTTGCATCTGCAGTAAAAAACGCAAAAGCCTCTGTGTCTCCGGCCTGATAACGGGTACGCCCGCTTCCCTTGCCTCTTTCTCTATTTCGTTTAAAAAAGATGTGTTGCCCTGATCCAGAGAGCGGATAAAGGCAGCGGTTCTTTCCTCTCTCACTCTTCCCCGTCCTCTTCGACATAGGAACTGGACATTACTCCAAGCATCTCATCCGCCGTCATCGCTGTACTCAGTTCATAACTTCCGGGCATCAGCTTTCCTTTATAAGAAGAAACCAGATATTGTACATAAAAAATATTTTTATCTCTGATCAGCCCGTAATCTTCCAGCGCCTCCGCCACCTGCTGCGGCGTTGTTTCCTCTGACAATTCCACCGTGTAGGTAATACCCGGCTCGGCGCTTACCGGCTCCTCCGCAAAAACACGGTAACCGAAATCATAAGCCATAACCGCTATTCCTATCACGTATTTGACGATCAGGACAAACACTACTATTTTTACTGCCGCCGTTGCAACAGATACAATAAACTGTTTCATACCAATACCTCTTATCCATTAAAATCCGGCGGGAACAGAAAACTCCAGTTCCTCAAGCATTTTATTATCAATATCCTGTTTCAGCCTGACAAAATCCCTCTCGGCGCAAAGGAATTTATCCACAAGCGCTTCCGAGCGGAAAGCTGCTGTTTCCAGTTCAAAAGCTTCCAGTTTCTGCAGCAGTTCCTCCCCTTCGTGATTTTGCTGCAGTAAAAAGTTGTTTCTCCGGTATTCATCAATACGTTCCTGTAATCCCGGCTCTCTGCCGACCGCTTCACTGGCAGATATATAATTGTGGTATATCTCGGAATTTTTTATACTGCTGATCAATTCTTCCAGGCTGCTTTCAATTTTCGGGTCTCCTTTTAGCATATAACAAACTCCTTTTTTCTATACTTCCATAATGATCGGCAGGATCATCGGTCTGCGCTTTGTCCTTTTCCAGATAAAATCTGCAAGTTCATCCCGGATACTGCCTTTTAATTTACCCCAGTCATAGATATTTTTATCCAGGCATTTCTCCACCGCGCTCTGAACCGAAGCTCTCGCCTCTTCCATCAGCTCGTCCGCCTCTCTCACATAGACAAAGCCTCTTGACACAATATCCGGCCCTGCCGTGAGTTCCCCGGATGCCTGATCCAGTGCCAGCACCACGATGATGATACCGTTTTCCGCAAGGTGCTGCCTGTCGCGGAGCACTACGTTTCCCACATCTCCCACGCCGAGCCCGTCCACCATGATATCTCCTACCGGCACTTTTCCGGCAACCTGCGCGCTGTCCATATTCAATTCCAATACGTCTCCGGAGGACAGGATGAAAATTCTGTCCTTTGGAATTCCCAGCGCTTCCGCCAGTATTGCATTTGCTTTTAAATGCTTATACTCTCCATGTACAGGAATGGCAAATTTCGGCTGTACAAGATTGTAGATCAGTTTAATCTCTTCCTGACAGGCATGTCCCGATACATGCGGTGCATCCTGAAAGATCACATCCGCCCCCTTTACCAGCAGGTCATTGATCACTTTTGTCACCGCTTTTTCATTTCCCGGGATCGGGTGGGAAGAAAAGATGATCGTATCATTCGGACCGATTGAAATCTTTTTGTGGTTGTTGCCCGCCATACGGCTGAGCGCCGCCATGCTTTCCCCCTGACTTCCCGTGGCGATGATCACCGTCTTATCCTCCGGATAATCCTTCAGCTGTTCTATCTCCACCAGTGTATTTTCCGGTATCTGCAGACAGTCCAGCTTTGTGGCGGTCTCTATGATGTTGACCATGCTGCGGCCCTCCACCATCACCTTCCTGCCGAATTTATAAGCGGAATTAATGATCTGCTGCACCCTGTCCACATTGGACGCAAAGGTAGCTATAATGATCCTTGTATTTTTATGTTCTTCAAATATCTGGTCAAAGGTAGGCCCCAGCGTTTTTTCCGACGGTGTAAATCCCGGGCGTTCCGCATTGGTCGAATCGCACATCAGCGCAAGCACACCCTTTTTCCCAAGTTCCGCAAACCGCTGCAGGTCAATGGCATCGCCGAATACCGGCGTATAATCTACTTTAAAGTCACCGGTATGCACCACAATACCCGCCGGTGAATAAATCGCCAGCGCTGCCGCATCCACAATGCTGTGGTTTGTCTTGATAAATTCAATCCTGAAATCATCCAGTGTGATCATCTGTCCGAACTTTACGACCCGCTGTCTGATACGGCCGTTTAATCCGTGCTCCTCCAGCTTCCTGTCGATAATGCCCATCGTCAGCCTTGTGGCATAAACAGGTGCCGGCAGATCTTTCAGCACATAGGGCAGCGCGCCAATGTGGTCTTCATGCCCGTGCGTGATCACAAACCCTTTTACCTTGTCCGCATTCTCCTTTAAATACGTAATATCCGGTATCACAAGGTCGATACCCAGCATGTCGTCATCCGGAAATGACAACCCGCAGTCCACCACAATAATACTGTCCTCATACTCAAAGGCAGTAATATTCATACCGATTTCATCCAGTCCCCCTAACGGGATAATCTTCAGTCTGGATGCTGTTTTCAGTTTTTCTTTCTTCAATCAAATTCCCTCCGTTTTACTTACCCGAAGAGAAGACTACTCATCATCTGACACAAATGTCACATCATCCATCAACGTCTCAAAAACGGCCGCCACCGCACTGAGTTCCTTTTCCTCAGATACGATCTCGTACAGTCCGTCTTTTTCCTCCGGCTTTGACAAATCTTTCAAAATCAGGGCGTCTCCATCCCCGTCTTCCATATCAGTTACTAAAATATAATCCGTTCCGCCGATCTTCGTCTGTTCCAGAACATAAAATTCCACTTTTTCAAGCGTTCCGTTTCCGTTTACCGTAAATGTGATTTTTTCCATATCCGTTTCCTCTCAGACCTTCAAATCATCCGGTACTTCTGCCGCCTTCATCCGGCTTCTGGCCCCTTAAGTTTCAGGCATTTTCTGGTTCGACTTATAGTCCAGATATCCCTGCAAAATAAGAACAGCGGCAATCTTATCCACATATTCTTTTCTGTGTTCCCTGCGCACATTCGCTTCTATCAGTGTCTTTTCCGCTGCCACGGTAGTCAGTCTTTCATCCCACAATACCACCGGCAGTCCGGTACGCCTCTCCAGCATCTCCTTAAACTCCGCGGAAAGCTGCGAACGCTCTCCCGCGTCCGCATTCATATGCTTGGGATTGCCCAGCACAATTTCAGACACCTCATATTCTTCAATCAGTGCCTCGATCTGCGCCAGTGTCCGGCGAAGTTTATTTTCTCCCTTTCGATGAATCGTAGTAACGCCCTGCGCCGTGATAAGAAGCGGATCGCTGATCGCAACACCTACTGTTTTGGAGCCAAAGTCCAAGCCCATTATCCGCATAATCCGCCCCCGTTATTTCCATCTGTTGCTTCTGATATACTGTTCTAACAGTTCCTCAACCAGCTCGTCCCGCTCCACCTTCATAATCAGGCTTCTTGCGCCCTGATGGTTTGTGATATATGTGGGGTCTCCCGACATGATATAGCCCACTATCTGATTCACCGGATTATAACCTTTTTCCGTCAAAGCATGATACACGGTATCCAGAATGATCCTTGTCCCGTTCTCCTGTTCTGCTTCCACCTGAAAAAATCTTGTATTTCCAAAATCTTCCATATCCTGTTGCCGCCTTTTTCGTATGCCCTTCAAAAAATACAGTTTTTATGCGCTTTTGCATTTTCCTACGTAAAATTCTCTTCACATTTTACCCTAAATGCCTGATAAAATCAACTATTCGAACCATAATAAATTATCGGACGGCGAATTATCAGACAGTTTATTATCTTTCGTAAATCCGCTCAGCCTTCCGGCGTATATTTTCCCGGAAATATCCTCCGCCGTTTTCTTTGCCGCCCTGATGTACTCACCGGTATAGCCGATCTGGCAGGAAACACCGTTTATCTCCTTACTTTCCTCAAAAAGTACCTCGACATTCCTTCCTATGTAATCCTCCCGGAACGCTTTCGACTGTTTTTTTACAAGTTCCAGCAAAATTCCGCTCCGCTTTTTCTTTACCGCTTCCGGTATCTGGTCTCTCCTCTCTGCCGCCGCCGTGCCCTCCCGTCTGGAATACGGAAAAACATGCATTTCATAAAAATTTACGTTTTCCAGAAACCGCTTTGTCTTCTCAAACTCCTCTTCGCTCTCCCCGGGAAATCCCACGATCACATCCGTTGTAACAGCCGGATGGTCAAAGGCCTCCCGGAGCAGTTCCACTTTTTCCAAGTATTCCCCTGTGGTATAATGCCTATTCATGCGGAGAAGAGTTTCGTCGCATCCGCTCTGCAGGGAAAGATGGAAATGATGGCACAGCTTCCGTATCTCCTTTAATCCCGCCACAAATTCGGGCGTAATGATCCTCGGTTCCAGCGAACTCAGCCGGATACGGGCAATCCCCGTTATATGGTCCAGTTCCCTCAGCAGGTTTAACAGACGTTCATGGGGAAAAGCCTCTCCCTTTGCCGGATTTTTCCTCTGATCAAAATCCAGCCCGTAGGAACTCACATGGATACCGGTCAGCACGATCTCCCGGAAGCCGTTCCCCGCAAGCCCTCTTACCTCCTGCAGAATATCCTCCTGTCTCCTGCTTCTCACCCTGCCCCTTGCATAAGGTATGATGCAGTAAGAACAGAATTGGTTGCATCCGTCCTGTATTTTAATATAGGCTCTGGTATGTCCGGCGGTATGTGTAAGCTGCATTTCCTCATACGCCGCTTCCCTGCCGATATCAATGACCGTTTTCCCGCCCAGCGTTTTATCTCTTCCGCCTTCCGGGGTTTTATCCGTTTTATCTTCTTCCTTCCTGCCTTTCGATGCTTTATCCGGCTTATCTCCTGCTCTCCTGTCTTCCGGCGCTTTATCCGGCTTATTTCCCTCTTCCACTCCTTCCGGTTCTTTATCCGCTCTACTTTCTTCCTTCCTGCCTTTCGAGGCTTCATCCGACTCTCCGCAGCGCTCCAGATATTCCTCTAGGATCTCCGCAATATCCCTCTTACGGTTGTTGCCGACCACCAGGTCCACACAGTCATCTTCCAGCACCCGCTCTGTGCCGGTCTGTACATAACAGCCCGCCGCCACTACCACCGCCTTCGGATTCCTTTTTTTAGCCTGGTGCAGCATCTGCCTGCTCTTTCTGTCCGCTATATTGGTAACCGAGCAGGTATTGACGATATAGATATCGGCAGTTTCATCAAATGGCACAACAGAAAAGCCCTTTTCCCGAAGCTTTTGCCCAATAACATCCAGTTCATAAGAATTAACCTTGCATCCGAGGTTGTGTAATGCCACACGTTTCATAAAAATTATTCCTTTATTTTTGTAGTAAATTAGCCTTGACTTTTCCGCTGTCTCCAAGTAGACTAAGGGAACAAGAACATAAATCAGCAAGCGCAAAGCAGTGCGCTCGCGGAACTCTAAATAAGAAGGAGGAACTGCATAATGAAAACTGTAAAAATTTCTTTAAATTCTATCGACAAAGTAAAATCCTTCGTAAATGAGATCACGAAGTTTGAGAATGAGTTCGATTTAGTATCAGGCCGTTATGTTATCGACGCAAAATCAATCATGGGTATCTTCTCTTTGGATTTATCCAAACCGATCGATCTGAACATTCACGCCGAAAAAGAGATGGACGAAATCATGAATGTTTTACAGCCTTATCTTATCTGATCTGTACATAGAATTTAAAAATATTACCGCGGAGCCGGAAGCGCTTGCTTCCGGCTTTTTGTTCTCTCTTTCCTGCAAATTCCGGCATCCCTTTCATTTCCCTCTGCCGCAGCCGAAGATCCCGCCTCTATCTGCTCTCCTGCATATCCGCACTGACTGTGATGACCTCCCGCGTATCAAGCGCCGTCTGCACAAGTTCATCTATTTTCTCTGTCAGATGTGTCTCATGCTTTTTAATAATTGACAGACTCGGCTTTGTCACCGGATGCTTCGCCACAAAGATCGTACAGCAGTCCTCATAGGGCAGTATCGAAGTCTCATACGTATTAATCTTCTCTGCGATCTCCACAATATCCTGCTTGTCAAAAGCAATCAGGGGGCGATACACCGGCAAAGTGCAGACCTCATTCGTCACAAGCAGCGCCGCCGCCGTCTGGGAAGCCACCTGACCGATGGATTCCCCGGTGATCAGCCCCAGGCACCCGCTCTCCTTTGCCAGATGTTCCGCGATCCGCATCATATACCTGCGCATGATGATCGTCAGTTCGTCGTGGGGACATTTATCATAAATGTACATCTGAATATCCGTAAAGTTAATGACATGCAGATGTATCTCTCCGGTATATTTTGACACTTCCTTTGCCAGATCCACCACCTTCTGTTTTGCCCTCTCACTGGTATAGGGCGGCGCATGAAAATATACCGCATCGATCCTTACACCGCGCTTCGATATCATATAACCCGCCACCGGGGAATCGATCCCGCCGGAAAGCAGCAGCATCGCCTTCCCTGCCGTTCCCACAGGCATACCGCCGGGTCCCGGGATCACAACGGAATATACATAGATATGTTCCCGGATCTCCACATTCAGCATTACCTCCGGCTTATGCACGTCCACCTGCATCTCAGGAAACGCGTTCAGCAGCACTTCCCCTAAATCACAGTTTACCTCCATAGAGGATTTCGGATAGTTTTTCCTTGCCCTGCGGGCGTTCACCTTAAAAGTCAGATGCTTGTCCGGATATACTTCGTCCATGTATTTTATAATATCCTCTCCAAGCTTTTCAAACCCCTCATCCTCCAACTGAACCATCGGGCAGATATGGGACAATCCAAATACCCTTTTTAAATTTTCAATCACTTCATCATAGTCATAGCTGTCCGATACCACTTCCGCATAAATACGTCCCTGTTCTTTCCTGACCGAAAACTCTCCCTCACAGCGGCGCAGCGCATACCTGATCTGCCTCACAAGGGCATCCTCAAAGATGTAACGATTGCGGCCCTTGACACCGATCTCCGCATATTTTAATAGAAATCCTCTGAATTCCATGAATTTTTCCTTTCCACCCATACCGCCGGAATAATATCCTGTTTCAAACGGAATACTATTCTGACGGCACTGCATATTGATCAAATCTCAATTGCTAAAATTTACGGGATATATATTTAATAACGAGATTTCACATGTATCTGTATTCAATGCCGTGAATACCTCCTGAGCACCGGCACGATTTCATGCAACGTTTGTAAAGTATACACTATCTCTTCCTCTGTTGTAAAGAGGGAAAGACTGAAACGCAGAGTGGATTCCAGCAGAGCGCGCTCCACACCTATCGCCTTTAAGGTTTCCGAGGGACGCGGATGTTTTGCGGCGCAGGCGCTTCCTGCGGATACGCAGATACCTCTGTCCTCCAATGCATGCAGCAGCACTTCACTCCTGACACCGCGGAAAGATATGCTGACCACATGGGGCGCCCCCTCCCTTCCCGGACAGCCGTTGATCCTGATATTTCCGATATCGGAGACCCCGTCGATCAGCCTCTCCCGCAGGCGATACATCCTCTCATTGTCCTCTTCAAAATTTTCATATATTTTCCGGCTTGCCAGTCCCAATCCCGCAATGGCAGGCACGTTTTCCGTTCCCGAACGCATACCGTTCTGCTGCCCGCCCCCGAATACGACGGGGTGCAGTTTTACCTTCTCTCCGGCATATAAAAATCCGATGCCCTTCGGTCCGTGAATCTTATGACCGCTTACTGACAGCAGATCGATATACATTTTCTTTGGCCAGATCCTGAATTTTCCAAACCCTTGCACCGCGTCCACATGAAACAGCGTACGGGGATTCATCTTTTTGATCAGCGCCCCGATTTCCATAACAGGCTCCACCGCGCCGATCTCGTTATTTGTATGCATCACGGATACCAGGATCGTATCCTGACGAATGCTCTTTTGCAGATCTTCCAGCCGTACTCTTCCTTCTTCATCCACCGGAAGATAGGTCACACGAAATCCCTGCTGCTCCAGATGCTCCATCGTTTTCAGGACTGCCGGGTGTTCTATCCGGGTGGTGATCAGATGCATTCCGCTGCGCCTGTTCGCCATGGCCGCGCCGATCAGCGCCAGATTATCCGCCTCCGTCCCGCCGGAAGTAAAAATAATCTCCTTTTCATTTACCTTCAGAAGTCTGGCAATCTGCTCTTTTGCCTGCTTTACATATTGTTCGGACTGTACGCCCTTAAAGTGCATACTGGAAGGATTCCCGTAATCTTCCAGCATGATTTTTGTCATAAGTTCCGCCACTTCGGGAAAGACGCGGGTCGTCGCCGAATTATCCAGATATACTTCCATTTTCGATCTTTCTCCTATTCCCTGTCTGTATTCATCCGATCGTCAGTTATTCTGCGCATGCGTTTCCTAGAATACATCCGTTTTTCTATCCTATATCATATTCTATGTAGATCGGAAAAAAAGGTACGCCCTTTTTCGAGTTTTATTTACATTTAACACAATAAAACCATACAAAATCTCCTTTATGTTTCCAGTTCGTACATAAGCCAGGAAAGTATTGTGATCGCCGCTGTCTCCGTCCGCAATATCCTCCTGCCGAGAGTCACCGGCACCGCCCCGGATTTTTCCGCCTCCTCTATTTCCTCCTTCTCAAAGCCGCCCTCCGGCCCTATAAAAACAGCGATTCTCTGCCCGGCCCCTGCGGAACCGAGAAGCCTCCTTGTCTCCTCCATATCCGCAGCCTTCTCATAAGGTATCAGACACAGATCCATATCCGCCGCATAGGCCAGCGCCTCCGAAAACCGCATCACCTCATGCACACGGGGAATGATCCTGCGCCCGCTCTGTTTTGCCGCGGCTTCCGAAATACTCTGCCAGCGCTGCACCCTGCTCTTTTGCTTTTTCTCTTCCAGTTTTACCACGCACCGCCTGCAGGCAACCGGAACCACCTCAAAACAGCCCAGTTCCACCGCCTTTTGCAGGATCAGTTCCATCTTATCCCCTTTGGGCAGCCCCTGAAACAGATAAATCTTAGAGGAAAGTTCCGTATCCGCCTCTTCCTCCGATAAGATTCCGCACAGAATACATTCCTCTTCCAATTTCCGGATCTCACACAGATATTTCCTGCCTTCTGTTTCATTTACAGCCGCTATCCTCTCTCCGACGTGCATACGAAGTACATTCTTTATATGATTGACATCCGGTCCCGTAATTTCAACAGTCTCTTTTTCCACGGCAGAAGGCTCTATAAAAAACTGATACATCTGTATTTCCTCACATCTTTCACTGTAAACTGTATATTTTCTTTCTGTATGTTTTGTTCCCTGTATATTTTACTTTTCGTATCCTTCGCTTCCTGCATGTTCATTTCCTGCATTTCGTTCACTGCTCTCTCCGCCAGGATCAGCAGGTTTTTCTGCTCGTCACACTCACCCACTCTCCCTGATAAGTCACCTCCAGAATTTCCAGTCCCGCTTTTTCCACAGCCTCCCTGACACATGACTCCTTTTCATCAATAATGCCGGATGTTATATAAATTCCGCCGGGTTTTAACTGGTTCAGGATGACCGGCGTCAGCGGCACAAGCACATCCGCCAGAATATTTGCCGCCACGATATCATAGCAACCATATCCGACCTGATCCTGCACTTCTTTTTCCGTGATGATATTACCGATGATCAGGTCAAACTTTTCGGCAGGAACATGGTTTGCCTCCAGATTTTCCTCCACCGCAGGCACTGCACAGGGATCTAAATCCGTCCCCACAACTTTCTTTCCGCCGTACATTAAAGACAAGATACCTAAAATACCGCTTCCCGTCCCCACATCCAGCAGCACCGTATCCTCCGTCAGATACTTCCGGATCTGGCGGATACAAAGCTGCGTCGTCTCATGCATGCCTGTCCCGAAGGCTGTCCCGGGGTCGATATGCAGGATCTTTCTGCCTTTATCCTCCGGCTTTACCTCCTCCCAGGACGGGATCACCAGCAGATCGTCTATATAAAACTGATGGAAATACTGCTTCCAGTTGTTGATCCAGTCAATATCCTCCGTCTCGCCTACACTCACGCTCCCTTCACCGATGTCCATAAACTGCCGGAGGCCCTCCAGTTCCTCCTCCATCCTCTTCCACACCGTTTCTTCTTTTACATATAACTTCTCCGCGCCGAACGCATCAACCAACGTCTCCGCCTCTTCTTCCATTCCCCCTGCCGTTATTTCCTGCCATAAGGCTTCCGTCCGGGGCAGAAGCAGCCTGCCGTCATCCGCCTCCTCCACAAAAAAACTCAGATAGGCGATCCCGTCATCCTCCGCCCCTTCCGGCATGATATCCACAAACATCTGCTCCTTTTCCAGAGCGGTCAGCGGCACCTTATCCTCAATCTGAGCACCTTCAAGGCCAATGTCATAGAGCGCGCTGATAATAACATCCTCCGCGTCCGTCACTGTCTTTATTTTAAATTTTTTCCATTTCATGTCGTTTCCCCTTCTTCCGATTTTCCGGAATAATATTCTTTGTTCCGGGTATTCTTTCCATTGTTTAGAATATCATATATCCCCCTTAAAAAGAAGGTGCACACCAAAATTGTCGTAAAAATTTTATTTTGTACTTGACATACTTATTGTATCACTGTATTATTCTCTTAATACAGTGATACATGGATATACCACTGGTATATCATCAGACGGATACGAATGGCAACCGCACGATCCTTATTCGATCATATCCGTCAGGGCAGAGAATCTTTACACACCGTGCAGCACAGGCACAGAAAGGAGCATCATGACATTGGAAGGTACACCAAATACTAAACAGCCAGAAAACGAATGGCACCTGACTTCGGACCGCCCGGTCTTTATCCAGATTATGGAAAAACTGAAACTGGACATTGTCACCGGCGTCTACGCGCCGGGCGATAAGCTTCCCTCCGTCCGGGATCTCGCCGGTGAAGCGGCGGTTAATCCCAACACCATGCAGCGGGCCTTCTCGGAATTAGAACGTGAAGGACTTGTTTATACCCAGCGTACAAGCGGCAGATTTATTACGGAGGATACTACTATGATCGATCAATTAAAAGAACAGATGGCTTTAGACGCCATTTCCCGGTTTTTAAAAAGTATGCGGCAGCTTGGCTTTTCCGGAGAGGAAACCCTCAGACTGCTGACGGAAGCATTAAAGGAGGAGAAACAATGAACACTCTTGTAACCTGCAAAGAGCTGACAAAAACCTACGGTTCAAAAACAGCCTTAAACCATGTCAGCTTTGAAATAGAAAGCGGTCATATTATCGGTCTTTTAGGACCTAACGGCAGCGGAAAAACCACTTTTATCAAACTGCTGAACGGACTGCTCACACCGACCTCCGGCGAACTCTACGTGAAAAAACTGCCGGTCGGCATCGAAAGTAAAAAGATCATATCCTACCTGCCGGATCAGACTTATTTGAATATGAACAACACGGTAAAGGAAGTACTTGACTATTTTCATGCATTCTACGCGGATTTTGATATGGAACGCGCCTGTCAGATGCTGGACTCCCTTCACATCAGTCCGAAAGACAGACTGAAAGCCATGTCCAAAGGTACAAAAGAGAAAGTGCAGCTTATCCTCGTGATGAGCAGGCGGGCTGAATTGTATGTGCTGGATGAACCGATCGCCGGCGTTGACCCTGCCGCCAGAGATTATATTTTGCAGACTATTTTGACAAATTATGATCCCGACGCTTCTATTTTAATCTCAACCCACCTGATATCCGATATTGAAAATATTCTGGATCAGGTCATCTTTATTAAAGAAGGGGAAATCTTTCTGCAGGCTTCTGTAGACGATATCCGCATGCAGCATCAGAAATCCATCGATGCTTTATTCAGGGAGGTATTTAAATGATAGGAAAATTGATCAAATATGAGTTTAAACATACGTCAAAAACAATGTTCACAACCTGGATAGTTCTCGCTGCTGCCACCCTTATGGGTTCTCTCGCCCTGTACAGACTGGATCAGGGAAACCATTCAGACACAACCTTTTCCGTTGTTATGAACGTAATCATGCTCGTGCTTTATATTATTGCACTTATTGGTATTTTTTATGTGGATTTTATCTACCTGTGCTATCATTACTACAAAACCATGTATTCCTCACAGGGCTATCTGACTCATACGCTGCCCCTCTCCCCTGCCGCCGCCTTCAGCGTAAAAATATTTGCCTTTTTTATCTGGATGTTAGCCTCTTCCGTTTTACTGGTAATTTCTGTGCTGGTTCTTCTGAATGTCGGTTCCGGCGGAGAATTCTTCAGTACCATTTCCACTTTTATGTGGGATGAATTTATTCAGTCAGTCAATGAATTATTCGGTATATCCGCCCCTTTCCTGATCTTTATATTTATCGCGGACACTTTTCTCGGTATCCTCTGGCGCATCCTCTGGGTTACCACCAGCATGGCGATCGGGCAGCTTTTCCAGAGCGGACGAACCGGATTCAGTATTCTCGCCGGATTCTGCATCTATATGGTAAATCAGGTCGTCAACACCATCTTACTGGCAGCCAGTGGTTACAACCTCACCGCGTTCCTTGACGGTATGCCCGAAAACCTTATAAGGCAGATCTTAGGCGGCAGCATGATCATCTCCGCAGTCATGCTCATCGCCCTGTACGGTATATGTGTCTATATCAACAAAAAGAGACTGAATCTCGAATAAGATGGACTTAGAGGTCCCGCCGCAGTTTTGTCTGAAAATGCGGGGGATTTTAAATAGTATTTCCGCAGTATGATGCAGGAAAAGAAAACCTGGAAACAAAAAAGCTATGACAGAACAGGAGAAATAAACATGAAAAAATATATTTTTACAGCACTTTATATCAGTTTTTGCATTTTACTTTGCACCGGATGCGGCGCACAAACTTCACAGGAAGCAGTACCGGAAGATGCCGAAATCGCACTGGAGACGACCACTGTCGATAGCCAGGAATACTACCTGCTGACTACCGGGGAAGAACTCCGCGCTATCGGAGAAGCCTATCCCCTATCCGGAAATTACATGCTGGCAAACGATATCACCATGTCCGGGGAATGGAGCCCCATCGGTAATTCAGAAAATCCGTTCACGGGAATATTTGACGGCAACGGTTATACGATCGACGGTTTGACGGCAGCACCAGAAGCCAATGGCTTTTTCGGAGTGGCAAAAGATTCCGTCATCAGAAATGTGGTATTGGAAAATGCAACTTTTGACGGCTTTTTCCCCATGGTCCATCACTCGTCGGGAACAGAAATAGAAGGGTGCTCCATAAACGCCGGAACACAGGCACAGAAGGAGTAAAGCACTTTTAAATTATTCCAGACTGTCAATTCACATCAGTCAATGTGTTCCCTTTCGGATAGGCAGTTTTATCATTCCATCTGTCTGTCCGAAAGGGAACTATTCTCATTTTTAAAAAAGTTTCCTCTTTCTGCGTTTTCCGCTGCCGCTCTCTGCACCCTTTTCCTCACTCGCCTGTCTCGCGGCATTCAAAGAATCCCCTGTCAGTTCATCGAATTTTCTGAGCAGTTCCTTCGCCTCCGAGGAAAGCTTCTCCGGCGTCTGGATCACCAGTGTCACGTAATGATCGCCCCTTACTTCCTTATTCCGGAGTGTCGGCACGCCTTTTCCTTTCAAGCGCACCTTTGTATCAGTCTGCGTTCCGGCTTTTACCTCATAGGCAACCCTGCCGTCCACAGTATCCACCAGCACCTCGCCGCCAAGTGCAGCCACCGCATAGGATACCGGTACGGTGGAGAAAATATTGTAGTCCTGACGCCGGAAGATCGGATGGCGCCCTACCACAACTTCCACCAAAACATCTCCTCTGGGGCCGCCGTTGGTTCCCGGCTCTCCGAGGCCGCTCTTACGGATGCACTGTCCGTTATCGATACCTGCCGGAATATCCATCGCGAATTTCTTCCGCATCGGTACATAACCGGATCCGTGACAATCCTGACATCTTTCCTTGATGATCTTACCTGTACCCCGGCAGTCCGGGCAGGTCTGGATATTTCTGACCGTACCGAAGAAGGACTGGGACGTCATTACCACCTGCCCTTTTCCGCCGCACTTTGCGCAGGTTTCAGGATTCGTGCCGGGTTTTGCGCCGGTGCCGTGACACTTCTTACATTCTTCCTTTACACTCAGTTCCAGTTCCTTCGTACAGCCGAAAACCGCTTCCTCAAAGCTGATCCGCACAGAAGTACGGATATTGGCGCCCTGCATCGGCCCGTTACTGTTTCGTCTGCCTCTGCCGCCGCCAAACAGATCGCCGAAGATATCCCCGAAGATATCTCCGAAATCCATGCCGCTGAAGTCGAAACCGCCGCCTCCGCCTGCACCGTCAAAAGCCGCATGCCCGAACTGGTCATACTGCCGCCTCTTCTCAGGATCGCTGAGGACCGCATAAGCTTCCGAAGCTTCCTTAAATTTCTTTTCCGCCTCCGCATCACCCGGATTCATATCCGGATGGTATTTCTTTGCAAGTACCCTGTATGCTTTTTTCAGCGCCGCCTCATCCGCGTTTTTATCAACGCCGAGCACCTCATAATAATCTCTTTTCTGTTCAGCCATGTTGCTTCCTCTATTCCGTTATCATGTATGTCTTCCCTGACATACGCCTTTTTATTTCTGTTTCACGATTATTTTCCTGCGTATACAGCCGGAAGTGATTCACGGCAAATCACTGCTTTATCCGTAAACCACTTCATGTATTGTCCGGGCTGCTATTTTTCCTTCCGCAGCGATCCCTTCGGGCTGCCGCAGATTTACTTTTTATACTTCTCTGAAATCTCCGTCTACCACGTCATCCTGTGGCTCGCTCCCTGCGCTCTGTGCGCCGGCATCAGCTCCGCCGGTAAATCCGCTCATATCCGGGCCTGCCGCGCCGCCCTGCGCACCCTGCATGTTCTCATACATCTTTGTAAACAGCGCCTGCGCATCATTCATCAGTTTTTCCTTTGCGGCTTTCAGCGCATCCAGATCGCTGTCAGACATATCCGCCTGATCCTTTGTTCTCTCAAGGATATCCTTAACGGCTTTGATATCGTCCTCCACCGTCGCCTTCTGGGATGCGTCGATCTTATCGCCTACTTCGCTGAGGGCCTTCTCTGTCTGGAATACGAAGGAGTCCGCATCGTTCCTTGTGTCGATTGCTTCTTTTCTCTTCTTATCCTGCGCTTCAAACTCCGCCGCTTCTTTTACCGCTCTCTCAATATCGTCATCGGACATATTGGAGCCTGCCGTGATCGTGATATGCTGCTCCTTGCCGGTTCCCAGATCCTTCGCGGATACATTTACGATACCGTTTGCGTCGATATCGAAAGTAACTTCGATCTGAGGCACGCCGCGCATTGCAGGCGGAATACCGTCAAGCCTGAACTGGCCGAGGGACTTGTTGTCTTTTGCAAACTGTCTCTCACCCTGTAATACGTTGATATCTACGGCTGTCTGATTATCCGCAGCGGTGGAGAATACCTGACTCTTCTTGGTCGGGATCGTTGTATTTCTCTCAATCAGCCTTGTTGCCACGCCGCCCATGGTCTCGATGGAAAGAGACAGCGGAGTAACGTCCAGCAACAGGATATCGCCTGCGCCTGCATCGCCTGCAAGCTTACCGCCCTGTACGGAAGCGCCGATCGCCACGCACTCGTCCGGGTTCAGGGACTTATTGGGTTCTTTTCCTGTAAGCTGTTTTACTTTATCCTGCACTGCAGGGATTCTTGTGGAACCGCCGACCAGCAATACCTTGCCAAGATCGGAATTGGTCAGTCCCGCGTCTTTCATTGCATTCTGCACCGGAATTGCCGTTCTCTCTACAAGGTCATGAGTCAGTTCGTCGAATTTCGCCCTTGTCAGATTCATATCAAAATGCTTCGGTCCTTCAGCCGTCGCCGTAATGAAAGGCAGGTTGATATTTGTGGTTGATGCGGAGGACAGTTCCTTTTTCGCTTTTTCCGCAGCTTCTTTCAGTCTCTGCAGCGCCATCTTATCGCCTGATAAGTCCACACCTTCCGCTTTCTTAAATTCACTTATCATATAGTCTGTGATCTTCTGGTCGAAGTCATCGCCGCCCAGATGGGTATCGCCGTTTGTTGCCAGTACCTCGATCACTCCGTCACCGATTTCGATAATGGATACGTCAAAAGTACCGCCGCCCAGATCATATACCATGATCTTCTGTTCTTTCTCGTTATCAAGACCGTAAGCCAGTGCCGCCGCCGTGGGCTCGTTGATGATACGCTTTACTTCCAGTCCCGCAATCTTGCCGGCATCTTTGGTCGCCTGTCTCTGGGCATCGTTGAAGTACGCAGGTACCGTGATAACGGCTTCCGATACACTTTCTCCCAGATAGCTTTCCGCATCTGCTTTCAGCTTCTGCAGGATCATTGCGGAAATCTCCTGCGGAGAGTATTTCTTGTCGCTGATGTTTCTCTTTTTGTCCGTACCCATGTCTCTCTTAATGGAAGAGATCGTGTTGTCGGCATTCGTAACCGCCTGACGTTTTGCAGGTTCCCCGACAAGCCTCTCGCCTGTTTTTGTAAATGCCACAACGGACGGTGTCGTTCTTGCTCCTTCCGTGTTTGCGATAACGGTGGGTTTACCACCTTCCATAACTGCCACGCAGCTGTTTGTTGTACCTAAGTCAATACCAATGATCTTGCTCATAACATATTCTCCTCTCTTCTATCCATAAAAATATTGTGTTTGTGATTTATTTGTAACAGCGTATCTGCCTGCCGGCGTTCACCGCTAACTCACGACAGCCACCATACTGTGTCTTACTACCGCATCCCGGTAGGTATAGCCCTTCATCATTTCCTGAGCAACGATACCGGATTCATATTCCTCACTCTCCACCTGCATCACCGCGTTATGAAGATTCGGATCAAACTCTTTTCCGACAGCCTCGATCGGCTTAACGCCCAGATTATCCAGTTCTGTCAGAAGCTGTTTATAGACCATCTGCATTCCTGCCGCAAAGGCACCCTCTTTTTCCTCCTCGGAAAGTCCCGAAAGCCCTCTCTCAAAGTTATCCACCACCGGAAGCATTTTTTCGATCACGCTCTTTGCTCCCACTTCAAACATCGCCGACTTTTCTTTTTCCGTGCGGTTCCTGAAATTCTCAAATTCCGCAAGCTGCCGCTTTACTTTATCTTCCAGTTCCCCGATCTTTTCATTCAGGGCATCCGTCTTTTTCTCTTCCCTGTTCTTTTTCCGGAAACCCTTTTTCTCTTTTTCTCTCCCGGCCTTTTCCGCGCCCCCGGCTGACTCTTCGTCTGCCTCCTCCGGCGCATCGGAAGCCTCCTCTTCCGTTTCTTTTTCCGCTTCAGTCTCCAAAACCTCTTCCGTCTTTTCTTCCGAAACGGTTTCTTCCATTTTCTCTTCGGAAATCACTACATCTTTTTCCTTTTCTGCCACGACTTTCATCCCTTTCTAAAATATGCAAAAACGATATTTCCGCGTTTTCCCTGCGAGATCCAAATATATTTCTCACATATCATACAACTGATCTATCTGTTTCTTCATTGTTTTCAAGGCATCCACAACTTTTTCATAATCCATCCGCTTCGGCCCGATCACACCGATCGTTCCCTTCATGCCCGAGCCCAGCTCATATGTTGCCGTCACCACGCTGCAGTCTTTCATGTTCGCCATCGGCGTCTCCTCGCCGATATAGACCTGAATGCCTGTATTCTTTTCATCTGTCAATGTGCCCTGCACCAGCTCCGTGAGCTGTTTCTTCTCCTCAAATGCGGAGATCAGTTCGCTGGCTCGCTGCCCGTCCGAAAGTTCCGGATACCGGAAAATATTATTGGCGCCGCTGGTATAGATCTGAAGGTCTTCATCCGCCCGGATCGCCTCCGCCACCGCGTCGATCACACTGCTGACGATCTCGCTGTGGATTCCCGCCGTCTGCTTCATGGCTGCTATCATGCCAAGATTGATCTCGTCGATAGAGAGCCCGTTTAGATTCGTGTTAAGCAGCATGTTAAGCTTCAGAATTGTCTCATCATCCAGCGCCTCCTGCACTTCCAGAATATTATTGCGGATCATGTTTCCCTCTACTACGATCACTGCCAGAAGCTGTTTTTCATCCACCCTGGAGAGCTGGATAAACTTTACTTTGTTGTGATGCACCGTGGGAGCGGAGATCAGAGTGGCATAATTTGTGTTGTTTGCGAGTACTCTTGCCACCTGTTTTAAGAGATGTTCTATCTTGTCTTCTTTTTCCAGAAGCAGGCTTTTCATCTCCTCCACTTCTCTTTCCTTCTCCACCATCATGTTATCGACATACAGGCGATAACCCTTATCCGAAGGAATCCGTCCCGCTGAAGTATGGGGCTGCAGGATATATCCCAGTTCCTCCAGATCCGCCATCTCATTGCGGATCGTCGCAGAACTTAAATTTAAATCGGTGTACTTTGAGATCGTGCGGCTGCCAACCGGCTCCCCGGTTTCAAGATAGTTGCGGATAACGGCCTGCAGAATTTTCAGTTTTCGATCATCTAATTCCATCGCTGTTATTATCCCTCCTATCTTATTTTCCCCATCTTTTTTAAACGATACCATCAAACCTGCTATAGTATATGCAGTTTTTTGAAGTTTGTTAGCACTCAATCAAACAGAGTGCTAATATCTTCTTACCATAAAATATCACTTAGCCTGCGTCATGTCAATTGATTTTTCTAAATTAATTCTTAAATATATATAAAAAAGAACGGGAAGCCATATGTCAAAAGCTTCCCGTTCATCTCATTCTTTCTATCAGATATACTCTCTGTCAAACCGGATATTGTTTTCAGCGATACACCGCCGCATTCCACTTCAGCTCATTCTTAAAGTTCCGGATCGTGGTATCCGCTCCGATAATAACACTTTCAATTCCCATCGCGTCCGCCCAGTCTGCCATCTGTTCGGAAGTCAGATCATAGGTAAATGCGGTATGGTGCGCGCCGCCTGCCAGGATCCACGCTTCGGCGCCCGTGTACAGGTTCGGCCTGGGCTCCCAGAAGTTGGTTGCCACCGGCAGCTTCGGCATCGGTTTTTCCACCTTTTTGCAGTCCACTTCATTGATGATCAGGCGGAACCTTGTTCCCAGATCCACCAGTGATGTGGCAATGCCGGGGCCTTCTTTGGATGTAAATACCAGTCTCGCAGGATCTTCCCTGTCACCCATGGACAGCGGCTGGCACTTAATGCTGACGGGCCCCTCCGCGATGGACGGACAAATCTCCAGCATGTGCGCCTGCAGAATACCCTCTTTGCCTTTTACCAGATTATAGGTATAATCCTCCAGCATGGAAGTTCCCTTCGCGTCTTTCATACCGCTCGTCATCAGCTTCATAATGCGCACCATTGCAGCCACTTTCCAGTCGCCCTCCGCGCCGAATCCATAGCCCTTTTCCTCCAGCCTCTGGATCGCCAGTCCCGGGAGCTGTCTGAGTGCGCCGAGATCACCGAAGTGGGTCACGATAGCCTGATAATTCTTTTCCTCAAGGAACCTCTCAAAACCGATTTCGATCTGTGCCTGTACCGCCACATGGCGCCTGAACTCCGCAGGATCTCTCCCCTCCGGCAAAATTTCATATTTATCATAGTATTCATCCACCAGTGCATTGGTATCCGATTCGGATACCGCACCCACCGATTCCGCGATCTCATTTACCGGATAGGTGTCCACTTCCCAGCCGAACTTCAGCTGTGCTTCCACTTTATCGCCTTCCGTAACCGCCACGTTCCGCATATTGTCGGCTACACGCATCACTCTGACATGGCTGCTCTCGATCACGCCGATAGCAGTCCGCATCCAGGAAGCGATCCGCTCCTGCACGTTCCTATCGGACCAGTGTCCCATGACAACTTTTCTCTCAATGCCCATACGGCTTACGATATGCCCGTATTCCCGGTCGCCGTGGGCTGCCTGATTTTCATTCATGAAATCCATATCGATAGTGTCATAGGGAATTTCTTCATTGAACTGTGTGTGCAGATGAAGCAGCGGTTTTCTGTACTCCTGCAGTCCCAGAATCCAGGACTTCGCCGGGGAGAACGTATGCATCCATGTGATAACGCCCGCGCAGTCCTCATCCATATTTGCTTCGTTAAATGTTTTTCTGATCAGCTCGTTCGTGATCAGCGTCGGTTTCCATATCACCTCAAAGGGCAGGATACCCGACTTGTTCAGCTCTTCCACGATAATCCGGGAATGCTTCGCCACCTTTTTCAAACACTCATCGCCGTAAAGGTCCTGAGAGCCCGTGCAAAACCAAAATTTGTAACTCTTTACTGCTTTCATTGATTACCCTCCATAATCTCTGTCGCCGCATATCTCCCGTTTTGCAAAGCAGCGGGAGATATACGCAATTCCTGGTTTTGCCATCCTTCTGCTTTACCGTTTCTTTATCTTCTGCACCTACTATTATAAACAACCTCTTTCTGTTATTCAATATCAGAAAGTACGCTTTGCAGACTTTTTGCAAATGTCTTTATCAAGATATTCAGCTATCCATTTGCCTATTTCGGATTCAGGCAAATGCAGCCATCTATATAAAACAGCAGAGTATGCCGTCTGATCACCAGAAGACATACCCTGCCGTTACCCCCACTTTTCTTTTACTTTTCTCTCCATCCCGCGTACAATGTCATAGATTCTGTCACGGTATCCTCTTCCGGATCCCAAGGCACCGTTCCGCCCGGGTCCAGATACCAGCCGTCAAACTCAAACCCTTCCCGTGTCGGAGTCTCTGTCTCTTCCAGCAGTTCCCCGTGCATTCTGATCTGGGTTTCTACAGCCGTCCCGCCCTGTGAGTCGAAGGAAACCCGGAAACCGCCTTTCGCTATGGCGAAAGCCATACAGGCAACCAGTGCAGCAGCCAGCACGACGATGATGATATTCAACGTTCTGACCGAAATCTTCACTTTACTGTAAAGCCCCCGCAGCTGCCGGGTCTCCTGCTGCCCTGTCTGCTGATTCTCTTCTCCCATATCCTTCTCCTCTGCACTTTTCACGGCAAAATTTATTTCTTCACAAGATATTTCCGCATATCGATCGCGCAGGCGATCAAGATGATCAGACCCTTGATGATATACAGCATGTTTGCGTCAACTGCCAGGAAGTTCAGTCCCGTAAAGATGATCTGCAGAAGCAGAACGCCTACCACGATACCGCTGATACGTCCGATACCGCCTACGAAAGATACGCCGCCGATAACGCAGGCCGCGATCGCGTCACACTCGTAGTTCAGACCGGTGTTCGCATTGGCTGAAGCGATACGTGCGCCATCCAGAAAACCGGTAATGGCATACATCATACCTGCCAGAACAAATACCATCATGATCGTTTTTGATACATTAACACCGGATACGTTCGCCGCTTCCTCATTGGAACCTACCGCAAACATATTTTTGCCGAAGGTCGTCTTGTTCCAGATGATCCACATCAGGATCACCAGTATAATGCTGTAAAGAACATATCTCGGCACAGCCACGCTACCTGTCGCAGTCGGAATGCTGAACAGAGTACCCGTGATCAGGGAACGGTAGCCGTCCGTCAGGCCGCTCAGTGTCTGTCCGTTGTTTGAGCCTTTCATCAGGTACATCAGAATGATACCGTAAACAATGAGCTGCGTGGACAATGTTACAATAAACGGATGCAGCTTGAACTTCGCCACACTGAAACCGTTGACAAGGCCTACCAGGCCACCCGTTACGATCACCAGCAGTATTACCAAAATAATCGGCGGCGCACTGTTCATGTCCGGAAATACTTTAAAGGTAGTTGTCAGAAGCGATGCGGAAATACAAGCCGTCAAACCAACTACACGACCCGCGGAAATATCCGTACCTGTCAGCACGATACAGCCGCCTATGCCAAGCGCGATCGGCAGTTTTGCTGCTGTCAGTGAAATAACGTTCACAATAGAAGGAAGCTTCAAAAATGCCGGTACTTTAATGGATATGTATATAACAGCCAGTATGATGATGATATACATCGCGTTATTCAACAACAGATCCGTTATCCTTTTTGTTTTATCTTTTGAGGAAAGTTCCTTGAAAGCCTCTCCCCTTGCTTTTAATTTACTTTCAGCCACTCTCTCTCCCTCCTTATGCGTATTTTGCAGCCAGTGTCATGATCGCTTCCTGCGATGTCTCTTTTGCGTCAACCTCTCCTGACAGACGTCCGCCGGACATCACCAGGATCCTGTCGCACACTCCCAACAGTTCCGGCATTTCAGAAGAAACCATGATAACCGTCTTCCCCTGTTTCGCCAGCTCCAGAATCAGCTGGTAGATCTCATATTTCGCGCCCACGTCGATACCCCTCGTAGGCTCATCCAGAAGAAGAACCTCCGGATCTGTGAGCAGCCATCTGGCAAGTATCACCTTCTGCTGATTACCGCCTGACAGGGACCTGATCTGCGTTCTCTGGCTGGGAGTCTTTGTTCTCATGGCATTGATGCCCCACTCGGTAGACTCGCTCATAAGCTTCTCGCTGAGAAACGGTCCCTTTTTATATTTTGGCAAGCTGGATATGGTCGTATTCGCCTGAATATCCCGGATTCCGAAAATACCCGTAGCACGGCGCTCCTCCGTCAGCATGGCAAATTTATTATTCAGTGACTCCCTTGCATTCCGGTTCATAACCCGCCTGCCATGCAGGTAGATCTCCCCCTCTTTCCTTGTGGCGATCCCGAAAATATTTTCCAGAAGTTCTGTACGTCCGGAGCCGTCAAGGCCCGCCACGCCGAGAACCTCTCCCGCTTTCGCTTCAAAGGAAACATCTCTCAGCAGGGAATACTGGGCTGTCAGATTTTTCACCTGCAAAATGGGCTCTCCCACCACGTTATCCTTCTCCGGATAACGGTTTGTCAGTTCACGGCCCACCATCAGGCGGATGATCTCGTTCATGGTCAGCTCTTTTGCGGGACGGGTTGCCACCCACTGTCCGTCACGCATGATCGTCACTTCATCGGATATCCGCAGAATTTCCTCCATCTTATGGGAAATATAAATGATACCGCAGCCGCGGTCCCGGAGCATATTGATGATGCGGAATAAATGCTCTACCTCCTCCTCTGTCAGGGAAGAAGTGGGTTCATCGAAAACGATCACTTTTGAATGGTAGGATACCGCCTTCGCAATCTCCACCATCTGACGCTGGGAAACCGGCATACGGCTCATCACCGTTTTAGGGTCCACATGGACATCCAGTTCCTCAAAAACTTTCGTTGTGGCATCATACATTTTCTTTTCACTGGTCAGCGGACACCACTTGGAAATTTTCGGAAAACGCCCCAGCCACATATTGTCCATTACATTGCGCTTCAGCGCCTGATTCAGCTCCTGGTGCACCATCGCCACACCGTTCTCAAGAGCTTCTTTGGACGTTCTAAAATTAATTTCATTCCCTTCCAGGTAAATATGGCCGCTGTCTTTATTGTATACGCCAAACAGGCACTTCATCAGTGTAGACTTTCCGGCTCCGTTCTCTCCCATCAATGCGTGAACCGTACCCGCCTTCACGGTCAGATTTACATTATCAAGCGCCTTTACACCGGGGAATTCCTTACAGATGCCCTCCATTTTCAGGAGTACACTTTTGTTCTCAGACGATGCTGTCTGTTTTTCCAAATCATCTCACCTCCGTTTTAAAAGCTGTTTTTTCGAGCAGGTAACTCCTGTCTGCTCATTCGTAAAAGAGTCCGGCAAGCCGGACTCTTTGTCTATGGCTGCACTCATCACATGCCGCCACAAAATTTCTGACTTTTGGTCGGAAGATTCTGATAACAGTCCAGCCTTTGGCTGAATGTTTCAGGTTCTATTCCTTATTCACCTGTGTATGTTGCATAAGGAATATTTACACGCCATGTTCCCACAACGTTATCTGCTTCAACATCCGCAAATTTATCCGCGCCGCCCTGGAAGTTCTGAGCGATCTGAGCGATAGTATTTGCCATACCTTCCGCATCCTGTTTGATCGTACCGATCATTGTGCCCTTGCCGATTTCAGCCTGTGCAGCTTCCGTAGCATCCACGCCGAATACCGGGATTACCGTAGCGCTGCCGTCTTCCAGATTGTAACCTGCGTTCTGCAGTGCTGTGATGGCACCCAGAGCCATTTCATCGTTGTTTGCGATAACAAGCTCGATCATGTTGTTGTTTGCTTCGCTGTACTGAGACAGAGCTGTCTGCAGATATTCTGTTGCTGCCGCTGCGCTCCATGCGCCGCCCTGGTCTACAAGGTACTTGTTGCTGTTGCTGCTGTCATAGAAGGAAAGAGCTTCCTTGCCTGCTGCTGTCAGAACTGCATCCGCATCTTCTACGCCATACTGTGTACGGGCATCAGCCTCTGCGTTACCTTCCTGTCCTTTGAACATAACATAGGAGATCACGCCGTCGCCGTTCAGATCAAGCGTATCATAATTATCAAGAACATAATTACCGATCATCTCTCCCTGCATGTGGCCTGCCATTTCATAGTCAGTACCTACGAATACAGCCTTGTCATAAGAAGTTACTACCTCTTCGCTTACGGAACGGTTAAAGAAGATAACCGGAACGCCTGCTGCAGTCGCTTTTTCAATGATGTTCTTTGTTGTATCATCAGAACCTGTATCTACCTGATTTACTACCAGAACCTTCGCACCCTGAGCGATCGCTGTATCGATCTGTTCTGTCTGGGTTGTCTGGCTGTTGTTGCTGTCGTAGTCCTGATAAGCAACGCCTGCCGCATCAAATGCTGCGTCCAGTGCGGAACGCACGCTGGAGATGTATGTATCGCCATACGTATAGTAGAATACAGCTACGGAACCACCCTCTGCGGGTGCCGCTTCGTCTGCCGCTTCGTCCGCCGGAGCCTCCTCTGCAGGTGCTGCCTCCTCTGTCGCCGGAGCTTCCTCTGCCGGTGCGTCTGCTGCGCTGTTACCGCATGCCGCCAGGCTGGCTGCTGTCATAACGGCAACTAACAATAAAGCAAGTTTTTTCTTCATGTTTGTTCCTCCCTTTTCTGCTCTTTTCTGAGCGTTTTTTAAATTTTGGTCATAAAGAACTGGCTTTCTTTGTACATTATGACCACTTGCATTTCTATTATAGAGAAAATATTAATCGTTTTCAATAAGAAATTCTTTGATTTTTTATTGATTTTTTTCGTTTTGTGCAGTCAGCCGTCCGTATTATGCACCAGTATCTCCTGAGGCGGCCAGTAATACGTTCCGTCCGTCAGAGGATATTCCCCGGGCGGTTCCACTCCCAGAGCGCAGCTCGCCGCCAGTTCCATAATGGCGCTGCCGTATACTTCCTTATTCGCCGATACCGTTCCGAGAAGCTTTCCGTTCTCAATCGCTTCTATTCCGGGTATCGTTCCGTCGATCCCGATCACGTTTACTTCCGTGATGCCCGCCCTGCTCAAAGCATCAATCGCCCCTAACGCCATATCGTCATTATTGCTCACCACCAGTTCTATGGTTTCCGGATATTCGCCAAGCCACTGCTCCATCAGCGCCGACGCCTGACTGCGTTCCCAGTTCGCAATACCTCCCGTGATCTTTTCGATCGGAACGCCGCCGTCCTTCAGCGTCTGAACCGACCACTCTGTACGGATCAGGGAATCCTGATGACTGCTCTCCCCCTCAAGCATCACATAGCTGACCACGCCGTCACCGTTTATATCTACCGCCAATGGATCTTCCCGATAAAGATCTACTATAATCTGTCCCTGCAGGACCGCCGTTTCTTTTGCATCCACCCCGATATAATAGAGCTGGTCCCAGCGGTTCATATCCTCCTCCACCGGCTGCCTGTTGAAAAACACCACCGGCACTCCCGCCGTCATTGCCTTATCGATGATCACAGACGCATCCATACGATCCACAGGGTTGATGCACAGCACATCACACCCGAGGGAAATAAACCGCTCGACCTGATTGTTCTGCGTATTCTGGCTGCCCTTTGCATCCTGAATATCCAGCGTTACCTTAATACCGTTCTCCCGCTCATATTCCTTCGCCTGCTCCTCCAGTTCATTGCGGATGTTGTTGATAAACGTATCGTCACCCCTGTACAGGCTGATCCCGATACGGATGGAGTTTTTTTCCTCCTCCTTCCGGGTTCCCTGACACCCTGTCAGGAGCAGGCATGCCATGAGCAGGCACAAAATCCTTTTTCCCGCCTTTTGCCTATCATTCCATCGGGTACAACATCTTTTCATATTTCGGGTCCCTCAAATCTTCCTTTTCTATATAATAAGAATCCAGCACCAGCGGTATCTGCCCGCCTGCCCTCTCCAATGCCTGCACTGCCATATACACGCTGAAATATCCCCTGCTGAATTCATCCGTCACACAAATACCGCTGACCGTCCCCTCATCCAGAGCCCATAGGATATCCGGCGTATTTCCGCGTCCGTAAAGTCCCCGTATATCCCCTGCCGGCGAAGCGTTTTCCGCCAGAATATCTGCCGCCGCAGACAGGATCTCCGGTGTTCCCGCCAGATATGCCGCCTCTTTTTCAGCCGGCATCTCAAGCGCCTTCTTATATCCTCCTTCTTCCTCCAATACGATCCGCTGGCAGTTATGCCCGCTGCCCTCAAGCACTTCCTCAGCCCCTTCCAAAAAATCACCGCTTACCGCGTTTAAGCCCTCCGGCTCCGAGAGCACCATCACAGGGCAGCCTTCGGGCAGGCGCTTAACCATCCCCTCCGCCAGCTTCCTTCCCATCTGCCGGTAATCAACCGATATGCTCCCTGCCGCATTTTCCCCCGATTTCCCGGTCCCGAGAAGCACCGTCGGAATGTTTACCTGCTTTTTAGAAAGAGCATCTGCCACCTGCCCCTCATCGACAGGCACTACGATCAGCGCATCCGCCCCGTCCTGCTGTTCCCGGCTGATCAGTTCCATCTGCTGTTCTTTATCCAGCCTGTCATAAAGCGTGATAAAACGGACATCCGCACTCAGTTCTATTGCCGCCTGATCCATCCCCTTCCGGAAATTACTGTAATTGTCATCCCGGACATCTTCAATGATAACGGCTATCTGGCTGACCTCCTTCTCCGGTTCCCGGATGATCAGATCCGTGGAACACATCAGAAACAGCACCACCAGAAATATCATATATAAAAATACCGCTATCTTACCGCTCTTTCCGATCATATCCGTTCTTTCTCCGTGGTTTCCGAATACAGTTTTGCGGGCAGATGTATCCGTATCGCAGTTCCCTCATCCGGCTCGGATACGATGACAATCCCATAGCCCTCCCCGAAATACAGCCGTATCCGTTCATTTACATTTTTGACGCCGATTCCCGACCCCCGCCTGGAAGGCACCGGCGGTTTTTCACTGAGCAGGCTCTCCACCTGTTCCTCCGTCATGCCCAGACCGTTATCGCAGACCTCGATCCACAGATCATCCCCCTGCCTTTGCACCGTCACACGGATCTCGCCGTCCCCGTCCATAAATTCCATGCCATGATAGATGGCATTTTCCACAAGAGGCTGTAGCATCAGTTTCAGGCACGCCAGATCCATTACCTCTTCCCCCGCTTCGATCTCATAGATAAATTTATTTTTAAAACGCATCTGCTGGATCGTCAGATAGTTGCGGATATGTTCCAGTTCATCCCGCACGGTGATAATGCTCTTTCCCTTGCTGAGACTGATCCGGAAAAATCTCGCCAGGGCCGTTACCACCTTCACCGCTTCCTGTTTTTTCTCGTTTTCGATCATCCATACGATGATATCCAGTGTATTATAGAGGAAATGCGGATTGATCTGGGACTGCAGAGTATCAAACTCGCTCTTCCGCTTGGATTCATGTTCCATCACAATATCCTGCATCAGCATCCTGATCCGCATTGCCATATCTCCGATGGAGCGCCCCAGATGCTGGATCTCATAGGAACCGCCGGTATACACCTCCCTGTCCAGTTCTCCCGCCTCAATGGCGTTGACCGATTTTTCCAGCTCCTGGATCGGATTTGTTATCTTGGAAGAAATAAACGCATTGATCAGCATCAGTACAAGCAGAAAAGCCGCCGCCACAAAGGCCACAAAAAGCCGCATCTTCAGATTGCTTAAAGACAGCCCTTTTTCCGGCGTCACACTTAAAAGTTTCCAACCGGTATAGCCGACCGACTTGACGCTGACATTCCTCTCTTCCCCGTTATATACCTCTTTATAATTCCCGTCCCTGTACCCTGCCGCGGCAGAAATATTTTCGCTCATCTGTCCGGTCTCAATCAACTGCATCTTCGGATGATAGATCAGTTCTCCATCACTGCCGATCATATAAAGATAGCCCTGATTGCCCAGCGAGATATCCTCCAGCATCTGCTGCAGGGAACTGTAACGGATATCGATCAGCAAGATCCCCTGTTCCGTAGCAGTGCCGTGGGTGATCTCCACCGCCCTTGTCAACGTGATCACCCAACGGTACTGCTGTTCCCTGTTATCAAAAATGTACTGCACATGGGGCGTTGTAAAATGCAGATTGTCCGTCCGCTCCAGTGTATTCCCGAACCACTCCTCCTGTGTTACATCCAGTCCTGTTTTCAGCCGCGCCGCAGGCACCGCCTCCAGCAGTTCTCCCTCTTTCGAGAGGAGCGCAATATTGGCAATGCTGTCTTTGTTGTTATCATACAGCAGCGTGATCTGGTCATTTACCATCCCGGCAGACAGATCAGCGTTTTTGATAACGCCGTAATACAGGCTGTCCGACAGCTTCATAATCGTTCTGAGGTAGGAGTCCACCGACCGGTTCACCTGCACAAGGACCGCCTGGCTCTCCTCCTGCACCACCGCGGAAAGCTGGCGGGACATCTGCACATAGAGCGCAACGCCGCTGAGCAGCATCGCCACAAGGGCGCTGATTGTGAAATAAATAAATATCGTATACCGGATACTGACTTTTTTCCAGATACCGGCCCATATCCCCTTACTCATTTACCCTGGTCCCTCTGTACTTTGTGGGTGAGATGCCAAACCGTTTCTTAAACACATAGCTGAAATAATTCTGTTCCTGATATCCTACCTTCTGTGCGATCTTATAGGTTTTATCATCCGTATTTTTCAAAAGTTCTTCCGCTTTCCGCAGGCGGACTTCCGTCAGATAATTAATGTAGGTCTGTCCCGTTTCCTTTTTAAATACGGTGGAAAAATAAGCCGGACTCATATGCAGATGCCTGCAGAGCATGTCCACGGACAGTTCCGGGTCCGCATAATTTTCCTGAATATAGGCTTTTGCCTCCAGGATCACCTTTTTTGTCGTGTTATCCCTCTCCCGGTTCAGCACTTCATTCATACGGCAGGCAACGGGAATCAGTTCGTCCGCGAAAGTCTCCCTGCGGCAGATTCCCCGCATAATATCTATATACCGCTCCTCCGAGTCAAACATCTCCTCCATATTCAGATCGTACTGCTGCATCAGCCTGACCAGACAGCTAACAATAGTCAGCATATAGACCTGATACTGGCCTGCATGCACCTTTGCGTCCTCCATACGGGCAGTCAGCTCCCGCAATATATTTTCAATCTGCTCCCGGGGGCCGAACTTAACGGCAGCCGTCAGTTCCGCCTCTCCCTTTGCATCCAGCTGCAGTTTCCCGCGGCTGATAGGCTCCACATCATTAATACAGAGCGTTCTGCCACCTCCTACGATCGCCCGATAGCCCAGCGCATCCACCGCCGTCTGATAAGACCTGCCGATCTCCTGCAGGGTATCACAGCTGCATCCCACGCCGATCGTGATTATAACCTCCAAAAGCCGTCGGCTCTCCTTACATATATCATTCAACAGATTGACCAGTCCCGTTTCCGTATTATCCTGATCCACCGCAGCAATCAACGTAATCCCTTCCGTAGAATTAAAAACCGCAAAACGACAGTAAAATTTCAGATGGTCTTCCACCAGACTCCGCACAGAGATAGGGATCAGTTCCTGATGCTGGGAAAGCACCCTGTTTTCCGCCTGTTCCGTATGCTCTATATGGATCACTGCCGCCAGCCACTTGCGGGCATCCAGAATATCTATTCCGTATTCCCTGAGCTTCGACACCACGCCGGACACATCAGTGGTGCGCTGCACCAGATCATTTAAAAACAGTTCTTTTAAAATTGGCAGGCTCCCCATATAGCTTTCCTGCAGACTGCTGATATTGCGGCGCTGCTTGATCTCCTCATCCAGATTCAGCCGCACCCGCTTTAATATCTCCGCCAGTTCCTCCCCGTTGACAGGCTTCAGGATATATTCGGTGACATTAAACTTGATCGCCTGTTTCGCATATTCAAAATCATCATATCCGGAAAAAATAAGAATTTTGATAAAGGGATACCGCTCGCGGATCCGCGCGATCAGCGTCAGCCCGTCCATATAGGGCATGCGGATATCCGTCATCACCACATCCGGCTCAAGCTGCTCTAACTTTTCCAGCGCATCCTCCCCGTTCTCGGCATCCCCCGCCACAGTAAATCCGAGCCGTTCCCAGTTCATGTTGCGGATCATGGCTTTGCGGACTTCCTCCTCGTCATCCACCAGCATAATACGATATAAACCCATTAAGAATTCCTCCTCTGATCAGGCCTGTCCCCCGCACAGTGCCTGATGTATCTGATCATATTGATTTTATCATGCCTGTATAAAATGTACAAGCTGTCCACTTTCACGGAAGGCGGCTTTCATAACAATTACGCCTCCAAATAAACTGCTGCCGGTTTTCCCTGCACAGATATGTTCCTAATTTAAAAAACCGGAAAAACATCTGCCGTTTTTCCGGTTTTATCTTAGCTTTTATTCTATTTTTTCCTAATATCTCAGATAAAGAAACTCCCTGTATGTTCACCGTTAATAACATAGTAAGCCTGATTCTCTTCCGGTTTTACATAAAGTTCCACACTCTGGAAATCGGAAGCCTTCTGCTTCAGGTCATATTTCCATACATCCTTTGCGATTGCGACCAGTTCCTCTGTTGTGTAGGATTTACCGGAGAACTGTACGCTGACAGTTGTCTCGATCTCTTTCTTTACGGCAGGTTTTTTCGCCGCCGCTTTTTCTGCGGTCTTCTTTACAGCGGTTTTTGCCTTCTCTGCCGCCTTAACAGTTTCTTTCTTTACTGCCTTTGCCGCGGGAGTCGCCGCTTCCTTCACTGCTTTCGCTGCGGGCGCCGCTGCCTCCGCAGCTTTCTTTACTGTATCTTTTGCTGTTTCTTTCAATGCTGTCTTCTTTGCCCCTGTTGTCTTCTTTGTCTCTTCCATAACATCTACCTCATTCCTGCGCTGTTCCTATAGAAAAACGATCCCGGCAGACAGCGCACAGCCACAAACCGTTTCTGGAAATTTTCACACCGCTTTCAGTCTATACCAGTAAATACCGTTTGTCAACGCTATTTTAACGCAAAATACAGTAAAACCACCGCTCCGAGCACAATTCTGTACCATCCGAAGGCCTTGAAGTCATGTTTTCTGATATAGCCCATAAGAAAACGGATCACCAGCATGGATACAAAAAATGCCACCACCATACCGACCACTAAAAGCACCAGTTCCGTGCCTGTAAAAGCAAGGCCGAATTTCAGAACCTTCAGCAGACTGGCGCCGAACATCACCGGGATGGCAAGAAAAAATGTAAATTCCGCCGCCACGGTTCTTGATACGCCGATCAGCAGCGCGCCTACGATCGTTGCCCCAGAGCGGGAAGTGCCCGGAAAGACTGCCGCAATCAGCTGAAACACACCGATCAGCGCCGCCGTCTGCCAGGTGATCTCTTTTAATTTTGCAATCTTCGGCGACATATCCTTATTTTTATTTTCTATGACAATAAAAGCGATACCGAATACGATCAGTGCGATCGCCACACACCACGGATTATAAAAAAGTTCATCCAGCTTATCATCAAAAAGCACGCCCACGATCGCCGCCGGAATACAGGCTACCATGATCTTCAGCCACAGCATGATAATATCTGTCTTCACATAAAATCTGCCGCTTTTTTTCTTTCTGCCAAAGGGCCAGATTTTTTTCCAGAACAGAAGCACCACCGCCATGATAGCACCCAACTGGATGACCACCAGAAACAGGCTCCAGAATTCTTCCGACACATTCATCTTCACAAACTCTTCCACCAGAATCATATGTCCTGTACTGCTGATCGGAAGCCATTCCGTGATCCCTTCCACAATGCCGAACAATACGGCTTTTAAAATATCAAGCATACCTCGCTCCTTTCACGCCCGCATGGAAATATTCCCTCCGCAGTCCGCCTGCAGAGATTCCGACTCCGTTTACATATTATTCTATCTGTACTCATTTTCCACAAATTTCCTCAGTGCCGGCAAAGAGCGCTCCACCTTCTCCGTATCGATACAGTAAGCCATGCGGAAAAAGCCGGGGCAGCCGAAACTGTCGCTGGGCACCAGGATCAGATCGTACTTCAGTGCCTTGTTGCAGAATGCCACGGCATCCTCCTCCAGCGCTCTCGGGAAAATGTAGAAGGTTCCGCCTGGTTTTGTACAGGTAAAGCCGAGGTCTGTCAGTTCTTTATATAATATATTCATATTTGTCTCATAGACCGACAGATCCGCCGTCAGATCTATCGTCTCCGCCACCGCAAGCTGCATGATGGAAGTCGGGCAGTTATGTCCTGTGCCTCTGGATATCTGGCCGCACATCTCCACTATGGCCACCGCATCCGTACACACGGGATTTACCGCCACATAGCCGATACGGGCTCCCGGCAGGGAGAGGGACTTTGAGAATGAATAACAGGTTAACGTATCCTCATAATATTCTGCCACATAAGGGGCATCCACCCCTTCAAATAAGATCTCACGGTAAGGTTCATCCGAGATCAGATAGATCTTATGGCCGTATTCCTTTGATTTTTCCTTTAAGATCCCTGCCAGCTTCCGTATGGTTT
>Ga0137308_100757_pt1 | contig 44409 bp, 41 predicted proteins | sample Inofrocosms_June_FD_97181 | JGI IMG/M metagenome (GOLD analysis project Ga0137308, IMG submission 97181) | Mouse cecal microbial communities from Vienna, Austria - N-Acetylneuraminic and N-Acetylglucosamine D2O microcosms_June | ecosystem: Host-associated > Mammals > Digestive system > Large...
CGGGTGCCAGAGTCGCGTCCAGACCCCGCTACGGATATATGAAAGACCCGGCAGATCCCAAGCGGCACATGGTGCCTGATCCTGAAACCGCTCCGGTGGTGCGGTATATCTTCGACCTCTGTGTTTCCGGAAAGGGACCTTCCCAGAGCGCAGAACAGCTCAAGAAAGACGAGATCCCCACTCCCGGTTATCACTACTACCAGAAGAATGGTGTGGAACTCACCAACGCCAACATTACCGAACCCTATAATTGGTCGCAGAGAACGGTTGCAGGTATTCTGGAGGATGAAACCTATCTGGGACACACCATCAATCTGAAGTCCACCACGGTGTCCTTCAAGAATAAAAAGCGCATCGAGCGTCCGGAGTCAGAGCAGCTCCGCTTCGAGAACACCCACGAAGCACTTGTTACGCAGCAGACCTGGGAGATCGTGCAGGACATCCGTAAGCACAAACGGCGCAGAGCGAACATGGCCGAGCAGAATATCTTCTCTGGATTGGTCTACTGCATGGATTGCGGCGGGACTCTGGTACTGCATAGGGCGCACAATATGGATGCTGTAAAGAACAACTTCATGTGTTCGACCTACAAGAAGAAAGGCAAAGACACCTGCACGGCCCACTACATTCGGGAGCAGGAACTCAGTGCCATCATTCTGGATGACATCCGCCGCATCACACATTTCGCCCGTCAGAATGGACTGCGATTTGCGGAACACATCCGCAAGAAGCAGGGCAAGGAAGCACAGCGGGAGATCGCGATGCTCCAGAAGAAGATCGACACCATGCAGAAGCGACAGGATGAATTGACGAAGCTGTTCAAACGACTCTATGAGGACAGCGTCCTTGGCCGCATCCCGGACGAGCAGTACCGCATCCTGTCGCAGGAGTATACCACTGAGCAGAAAGAGATCCAGGAGCAACTCCCCATCATGGAAACACGGCTGCAGGAACTGAAGGACTCCAGTTCCAACATTGCCCGGTTCATCGAGAACGCCAAGCGGTACAGCGAGATTCCGGAGTTGACCTCTGAGATCCTGCGCATCTTCGTCAAGCGAGTGGAAGTGGGAGAGCGTGCGGAGAAATATTCCCGCACGGCGGCGCAGGAGGTACGCATCTACTACCGTGACATAGGTCTGGTGGACGAACTGCCTCAGAGCATGACCGAACCTGCGGCAGAAGATATCCCGGATGAGGTCGCCTAAACAGAAAAAGGGAGGCTGTGCCGAAACACAGCCTCCCTCCACAGGAACAAATATTAACTTATTGGGGTAGGTTCACAAAATGTCCCTATGAAACGGTGCAGAATGGGGCGGATTTTTTACTTACAGGTTTTTCTCCAGCACCTGGATGAAGGCATCGGGGGGCATGACGCCCTCCAGCCGGTCGATCTCCTTGCCGTCCTTGAAGAAGATAACGGTGGGAATTCCGGTGATCTGGAAGCTCATGGCCAGCGCCTGCTCCTCGTCGGTGTTGATCTTGCCGACGACCGCCCGGCCCTCGTACCGGTCGGCCAGGCTCTCGATCACCGGGCCCAGCATCTGGCAGGGACCGCACCACTCGGCCCAGAAGTCCACCATCATCAGCTTGCCCTCGGCCAGGGCTGTTTCAAAGGTCTCCTTGTTGAAATGAATCATAATAATTTTCCTTTCTTCTGTATCATTTTGTGGGAGCGGCCTGGGGCCGGTCCTGCAGGTCCAGATATTCGCAGGCGGACAGGGCGGCCACGTGACCCTCGCCCACCGCCTTGGACACCTGAAGGGGTCCGCCAGTGCAGTCTCCGGCGGCGAAGACCCCGGGGACGCTGGTGGCCATGCGGCGGTCCACCCTGATGACCCCCTCCTCGGTCTCCAGGGCGGGCAGCAGGTCGGTGGGGGCCACCGCACGGCGGAGGATGAACACTCCGGCACAGGGCAGAAGGGCGCCGTCCGCCTCCAGGCCGGTGACGGTCCTCTCCCCCCGGACAGCCAGCCGCCCCGCCTTCACATAGGGGATGGTCTCATCCAGGCCCTGGGGCTGCCGGGGGGCGACGTAGACCACTTGACAGCCCAGGCTGTGGAGGTAGTTGGCCTCCTGGGGGGCGTCGGGGGCCAGGCCCACCACGGTGACAGGCCTGTTTCGGTATAACATCCCGTCACAGGTGGCGCAGTAGCTCACGCCCCGGCCTAAGTATTCCGCCTCGCCGGGGTATTTTGCCGCCCGGACCACCCCCGGGGCCAGAATCAGCGCCCTTCCCTGGTGGACCTGGCTGCCCACGGTGAGGGAAAAGCCGTTCCAGGCCAGCAGGGCCAGCACCTTTCCCACAACGAAGTCGGTGCCCAGGCCGGAGGCATGGCGGTAAAATTCCTCCAGCAGGGCCAGCCCTGTCCGGCCGGGGAGGCCGGGGTAGTTGTCCACCCGCTCCGCCCTGGCCAGAGGGCTGTCCTGCCAGGGGTTGCCGGCAACCAGAACGCTTTTGTTCCGGCCCCGGGCGGCCACCGCCGCCGCCAGTCCGGCGGGACCGGAGCCCAATATGATGATATCGTAGGTCATACCGTTCCTCCCTGTACCTGATTATTATATCCGCATGGGGGAAAAGATTTCGTCAGAAATGTGGGGAAATTCAGGGGTAAATCAGAGGGGATAGCGGGTGCGGGCATAGAAATTTTCTTCCTCCAGCTCCCGGCAGGTGATCTCCCGGTCCCAGTGGATCGCCGCGTCGAAATTGCCCTCGGTGACGATTACGCTGTCTGCGCGCTTTTCCAGCACCACCACCGTGTGGGTGTCGTTCTGGACCCGAAGGATGTCCCCCGCCCGGAGCCTGTCAAAATCGGAGTGCACCGCGGTGAGGGGCAGATCGCCAAAGACCTTGTCACTGCACAGAAAGGCGAAGGCAGAACAGCCTTTCCCATTGATATACAGTGTTTTGGAGGTATATTCGTTGTTCTCGTTGGTCCAGGGCATCCCTTCGGGGTAGGTGCTTCGCAGGCCGTTCAGAATCTCCCGGACATTGTCCTGGGTGATCTCCTTTCCGTTTGCCAGCCTGGCGCCGGTCTGCGCCGTCCGGTCCGCGCCGTCCGTTACCGCGTCGTAGAGGGAACACAGGGCGGCGGCGGCCTGGGCCCGGTTCATGATGGCGGAGGGTTCAAAGCCGCCGCCGGTGCCGCTGAGGAGTTTCATGGCATAGCAGGTGAGAACGGCGTCCCTGTTCCGGCCTGTTATGGCGTCCAGATCGGAGATTTCCATTCTGGCCCATGCCTTATCCACCTCGCTGGGCAGCTGCTTTTTCTCCGCCTGGAGGTAGTTGTACATCATCTGCGCCATGCTCTGACGGGGCACCGGCTGGCCGCTCTGGCTGTTCCACGCCTGCCGGTCGGCCATGACGGTGCTGTCCCAAAGCCCGTGGTTATCGGCCACAACGCAGTAGGGCAGCCACCACGCCCCGGTGTTCCCGGCTGCGGCTAGGGCTGCCTCGTCCTGATAGCGGATGCCGCACAGCATAACGGCGTATTCGCAGTAGCTTACCGCTTTTTCGGGGGCGTAACGCCCCTCCCCCACGCCCCGGACCAGCCCCAGGGAGGCGGCGCGCTCGATATACGGGGCGGCCCAGTTGCCCTCCACGTCGGTAAAAGTCCCCGCCGCAGAAACGGGGATACACAGCCCCAGGCACAGCGCCAGAGCCAGCAGGACGGAAATTGCTTTTTTCAAAATCGCTTTCCTCCTTTGCACTGCCAGGGATATCCCCAATATAGCACATTTTTTGGAGGATGGCAAGGCCGGCGGGCCGAAGACACAGCGGGATAGGCACTGGAGGAGCGGGGGCTTATGACCGATCCCGGCAGGGCGAAAGCGGAGGAGGCCAAGCGGAACGGTCAGTGGTACGCCCCCAACCCCATGGCGGTGACGGAGGAGCAGATCACCGGGCGGGAAAAGCGGCTGGCCTGGATGGTGGACCGGCTGGATCGAAACCTGAAGCCTATGTGACTGCGCCCCACCGGATACATTTGAAAAATACTTGCAAGAATGGGCGTTCTGGTGTAAAATAGCCCCATTGACAAAGGAGGAGAGAAGCCCATGTCTGATGAAATCAAAACTGCCGGCCTGGAGGAGGCGGAGAGCCAAAACTTTATCCACCAGTTCATCCAGGAGGATATGTCTGAGGGAGGGCGCTGCGCCGGGATGCAGGTACACACCCGTTTTCCCCCCGAGCCCAACGGCTACCTGCACATCGGCCACTGCAAGGCCCTGATTATCGACTTCGGCTCCGCCGAGAAGTTCGGCGGCATCTGCAACCTGCGCATGGACGACACCAACCCCGCCAAGGAGGACACCGAGTTTGTGGACGCCATCAAGGAGGACATCCACTGGCTGGGCTTCGACTGGGGGGACCGGTTCTTCTATGGCAGCGACTACTTTGAAAAAACCTATGAGCTGGCCGTCGGCCTCATCAAGAAGGGGCTGGCCTACGTCTGTGAGCTTACCCCCGAGCAGTTCCGGGAGTACCGGGGGGACGTGAACACCCCCGCCCGCTCCCCCTGGCGGGACCGGCCTATCGAGGAGAGCCTGGACCTGTTCCAGCGGATGAGAAACGGGGAGTTCCCCGAAGGCAAGTACACCCTCCGGGCCAAGATCGACCTCAGCAGCGGCAACTTCAACATGCGGGACCCGGTACTCTACCGCATCCGCTATATCGAGCACCACCGCCAGGGCACCAAGTGGTGCATCTTCCCCATGTACGACTTCGCCCACCCCATCCAGGACGCCCTGGAGGGCATCACCCACTCCCTGTGCTCCCTGGAGTATGAGGACCACCGGCCCCTCTACGACTGGGTCATCAACAACACCGACGTGCCCTCCAAGCCCCGGCAGATCGAGTTTGCCCGGCTGGGCATCAACTACACCGTCATGTCCAAACGGAAGCTGCGCAAGCTGGTGGAGGAGAACTATGTCTCCGGCTGGGACGACCCCCGCATGCCCACCCTGTGCGGCCTGCGCCGCCGGGGCTACACCCCCGCCGCCATCCGCAGCTTCTGCGACCGCATCGGCGTGGCCAAGAACACCTCCACCGTGGAGTACGGCTTTTTGGAGCACTGCCTGCGGGAGGACCTGAACGACCACGCCCGGCGGGTGATGGCCGTGCTGCGGCCGGTAAAGCTGGTGATCACCAACTACCCCGCCGGCCAGAGCGAGACCCTCACCGTGGAGAACAATCCCCTGGACCCCTCCGCCGGGACGCGGGAGGTTACCTTCTCCCGAGAGCTGTGGGTGGAGGCGGAGGACTTCCTGCCCGAGCCCGTGCCCAAGTACAAGCGGCTCTACCCCGGCGGGCCCGAGTGCCGGCTGAAGGGGGCCTACCTGATTAAGTGCGTGGGCTATGAGACCGACGAGGCGGGCAATGTCACCGAAATCGCCGCCGAGTACGACCCGGACAGCCGGGGGGGCGACCCCGCCGACGGCCGGAAGGTGAAGGGGGCCACCATCCACTGGGTGGACGCCGCCACCGCCGTGGACGCCCAGGTGCGGCTGTATGACAACCTCTTTGCCGACGAGAACCCAGACGGCGGCGATAGGGATTTTCTGGAGTGCCTAAACCCTGGCTCCCTGGAGGTGCTCACCGGCTGCAAGCTGGAGGCCTCCCTGGCCGCTGCCCAGCCGGCCGACCGGTTCCAGTTCCTGCGTTTGGGCTACTTCTGTGCCGACAGTAAGGATTCCAGGCCGGGCGCGCTGGTGTTTAACAGGGCGGTCAGCTTGAAGGACGGATTTAAGACGGGGAAATAAGGGCGTTTTGTTGCGAAAAAGCATATCAGGGACACTGCCAGCGGCGGTGTCCCTGTTTTACTTGGACGGGTATCGCTATTTTTGAAGGTTGCGCAGATGCAGATACACAGTATTTTTGGAGATTTGCAGCAACTGGGCTACAATGACCACAGCATCCTTGAGGTGGAAAATCCCCTGTTCATCCAGAAGGGCGATGATGGCCTTATTTCTGGTATTGGCACTGGTGTGGCCATCGTGGTCGATGGTATCTTTCGCGGCATGTACAGCCTTCTCAATGGTGTCGCTGATGTTGGTGGTGAAATTTTCTGATACGGGGTTGGTATGCTCCGGGTAAATTTCAGACAACACCGCAGATAGGGGGATATTGAGATAAAAGTTCATGCAGACCAGGCCAATGACCCGCTGGTTTTCTCCATAAATCGCGATGGTGGAGGATTTGATGGGCTCTCCCTGGTTGTTTTTTCCAAAATAGGTGACGTGGGATGCCGCGCCCTCCTCCCGGATTCTGGACAGCATAGAGAGGGCCAGGTTGGTGATGGGAGCCCCCTCGGTCCGACCGGTGTAGTGGCCGTTGATGATTTTGATGACAGACCGGTCCAGATTTTCCAGACTGTGCAGTACAATCTCCACACCGCTGCCCAGGTAGTCGGACAGACCCTCGATAAAACGGCGGTATGATTCCAGAATGTGATGTTCCGCAGGTGTCAGCGTGATGTTTATAGTTTCCATATGCAGTCCCCCAGATTCACCGCCGCAGATATGTTCAGCGGAGGTGTTTTTTATTTCATTCATTATATCATAAATTCTATAAATGGGCGAGGGGTTTGGCAAAATATTGCAAAAGAAAAGTAATAAACAATAGTTTAGTATTAATCCGGAGAAATTGCCATAATAAGAGATAATGCCCAGATATTTCCCAAGAGAATCTAGGCATAATGGACAAAAAATTTTTGATTAATACAATTATAATAAAATATTTTAATATTTTTCTTGACTTATAGCGGCTGACAGGGTATAATGCTGATAGATGGAACGGTGCACCATGCTTCCAGAAAGGATGTAAAAAATTTTAGTGGACACAAGGAGGCCTTATCGTATGAAAACTGTGATCAGGAGCAGGCAGGCGCCTGCAGCCATTGGACCCTATTCTCAGGCAGCGGCGGGAAACGGAATTCTCTGCATTTCCGGCCAGCTGCCTGTGGATCCGGAGACTGGAGAGATGTCCCTCAAATTAGAGGAGCAGGTGCGGCAGAGTATGCGTAATGTGTTTGCTCTGGTCGCTGCTGCTGGCGCCTCACCCCGGGATATCTTGAAATGCGGCCTTTTCATCCGGGATATGCAGAAATTCTCCGTAATCAACCAGGTCTATCAGGAATTCTTTGATCAGGAACCGCCGGCCAGGTTTGTAGTGGAGGTTTCCCGGCTCCCCAAAGATGCTCAAATCGAGATTGACGCGATTGCCCTGTGCGGGATTCAGCAGTGAAACGAAGTATAAACCGAATTGTTTGTGTTAGGGGGCTGTATTTATGAAAGAAAAAAGGAAATTGACTACGCCTATGGCGATTTTTGGATTTTTTGCCCCTCTTGTAGTGATTCTTACCCTGATTTCAATGGGGGTAAGCATTATGCTGGGCCTCACGGCGGCAATCTGTGTGGAGGGGTTGTTCGGCGTGTTTCTGGGATATTCCTGGAGCGAGCTGGAGGAGTATGCTATGAAGGGCATTGGCCGGGTCAATCAGACAGTCATTGTTATGATTCTGATTGGTATGCTGATTGGTGTTTGGATTTCCGCTGGCAGTGTGCAGACCATGCTGTATTACGGAGTCAATCTGATTAACCCCAAGCTGTTTCTGCCGGTAGCCTTTATCGTATGTATTATTACTTCTATAGTCACTGGCACCTCCTGGGGGACTGCCGGCACGATGGGCATTGCCCTGATCGGCATTGCGCAGGGACTGGGTGTTCCGGTGGAGATGGCCGCGGGGGCCATTATATCGGGGGCGTTGGTGGGGGACAAGCTCTCCCCGCTGTCGGACACGACCCTTTTGGCCTCAGCTACCTCGGGGGTCAAGCTCTTTGACCATATCCTTTCTCTGCTTTATGTGACCATTCCCGTCTCTCTTGTCTCCATCGCAGTTTATACCTTCCTGGGGCTGCGCTATGGCGGTGGGCAGGCCGACATGTCTGCGGTAAAGGTCCTGTCTGACAGCCTGAAGGGTTCCTGCAATCTGGGGGTGCTGATGCTGGTACCTCTGCTTTTCGTGCTGGTGCTGTCTGCCCTGAAGCAGCCTACCATTCCCGTATTTGCCGGCGGTCTGCTGCTGGGCTGCGTGTGGGCTATTGTGTTCCAGGGGGCGGAGCTTACCCAGGTAATTTCTGCAGCGATCAACGGCTTTGTCAGCAATACGGGCAATGCCGATGTGGATAAACTGCTGTCCCGGGGCGGGGCGCTGGGTATGGCAGAGACGATTTTCCTGTGTATCGGCGCCGGTATGTTCTCTGGTATATTTGAGCGTACCGGTGTGCTCTCCAAACTGATGGAAAGCCTGAACAAGGTGGTCAAGTCGGCGGGGGCGCTGGTGCTGTCTGTGGCGGCCACCGGCACAGCCCTGATGTTCGGCGGCGCCGGCCAATCCTGCACTCTGAGCTTGCCAGCCATCGCCTTCCATGATGCCTTTGAGGATATGGACATAAATCCCAGTGTCCTGTCCAGGACGCTGGAGTGTACCGGGACTGTGCTGGGGTCTATCGTCCCCTGGGATGCTTCGGCAATTTTGTATACTGGTCTGTTCGGTGTTTCTGTCATGCAGTACCTTCCCTTCAATCTGGTAGCGGTCCTGTCTCCCGTTTTCGCGGTGCTGACCGCCTACATTGGATTCGGTGTGCTCCACTACAGTGAGCAGGTGCGCTTCACGATGAAGCTGAGAAACTATAAAGAGGAACACCGGACGAATCGGTAAGGGAGGGGGAGCAAATGACCATTGCAGAAATTGAGCGGGCACTGGCCAAGCTGCCCAGAAAGCTCCTTTGTTCCTTTGAGACACCGGTGGAGCGGCTGTACCGGCTGGAGGAGGAGCTGAACGCCGGTCCTGTGTACATAAAGCGGGATGACCTGAACGGCCTGGGACCCGGCGGCAACAAGGTGCGTCCACTGGAATATCTGCTGGGCGAGGCCATGGAGCGCCGCTGTGATACGATCATCGCCTCCGGAATGGAGAACTCCAACCTCTGTTCCATCGCGGCGGCCGCCTGCTGCCGGCTGGGCCTGCGCTGTGTTCTGGTCCACAATAACCCGGAGCCGCAGGCGCGGAGGGGGAACATGGTGCTCAACCAACTGGCCCATGTGGAGGAGCACTACATCGGATCGGTTTCCGAGACGGAGCGGAGCGCCTATGTGGACCGGCTGGCAGAGGAACTGAGGGCGCAGGGGGCGTCCCCCTGGGTCATTGAAAACGGCGCCACCACGCCCCGGGGGGCTGTGGGGTATATCCACCTCCCTCTGGAGCTGTACAGGCACATGGAGGAGCGGCCCATAACTGACCTCTTTGTGCCTGGCGGCAATGGTGGATTGGCGGCCGGGGTGGTGTTTGGGACCGCCCTGCTGGGTGCGCCCTTTCACGTCCATGTGATTACCGTGGAGAATCCGGCGGAGGAATTGGAAGGTATTTTAAACGGACTGTTCCAGGGGATGACGGAACTGACCGGTCTACAGCCGAAGATCCCCGTCCAGCGGGCCATGACGGTCCATGGGGACTACCGGGGCGGCGGCTGGGGGATATCCACGGCCCAATCCGACGGGATGGTGGAGCACCTGGCCCAGACAGAGGGGATTTTCCTGGAGCGCGTCTACACCGGTAAAACGGTTTGGGGGATGTGCGACCTGCTGAAAAGCGGCGCGGTAAAAAGCGAAGGGGCCTGCGTGGTCCATTCGGGCGGGTTTGCCTCTCTGTTTTACCAGTATTCCTGAGAGAATGGCTGAAGATCATAAAAAACAGGTCAGGAATCCCTGAGGATTCCTGACCTTGCTTTATCTGCCCAGCAGAAACAGATTTGTGTCGGTGGTGAAATTTGCGAAGCTGTACAGCACGATTACCAGGTCGATGCTGTTGTTCTCCACATAGCCCTTGATGCTGCTCAGGTTGTAACGCAGGTCAAACAGGTGAATCTCCGAAAAACGCTCCGTCAGGAAGGGGGCCAGGGAGTCGGAGTAGGAGTCCCGGACGACCAGCACCTTGGGGGCGTCGGCGCGCTCGGTCTCGATAACGCAAAGAGCCTGATTGCCCCCCAAAAAATAGGAGTATTTGTCCTTCACATCCAGATAGCTGTCCACATAGAGACTGCCCTCCTCGGGGGAGCCCTTGAACCAGGAGGTCACCTTGATTCCCTCGTTGGGGACATAGGCGTCGATGGTGTCGGGGGGCAGCCAGCGCACCCCGGAGGTGGAGAAGAGTGTGCCGTTGAACTGGTCGGTGACGGTAGTCTTCTGATAGCTATTCAGGTCGAGAGGCTCCAGCCCCAGGGCCTCAAGGACGGCGTTGGCCCCGTAGTAGGCCCCCAGGCTGGTCCAGTGGTGATCGGTGCGGTAGTAGATGTCCTCTCCGCTGTGGGGAGCCAGAGCCCCGTACAGGTCGATGGTGGAGGCCCCGGTGGAGAAATACAGCTGGTCAATGATAGCTTTTTCGTCAGCGGTGGGGGCGCCCGCCGGGAGGCGGTCCCTCCATATCTCGGCGGCGGAGGGGATCAGGCCGAAGTACACCGGTACAGACATGTTGCCCACCAGGGTGTCCAAATAGCCCAGGCGGGTCGAAAGTCCCTGCTTGGCAGGAACACCCTGCTGAGCAGGGGTATCCTCCCAGGCGGGGGTGTCCACCCGGTTGATGAGGGTGTCCTGGGCTCCGAAGTAGACCCCGTTGTTCTCCTTCTTGCCGGACAGCCGCTCGCTCCAGGCCTTGGCGGCCACCCAGAAGTCCCGGCCCGCAATGTGGTCGGAGACGTAGTCCTCCGCGTCCTCCATGAACTTTCCGCTGCCCAGCGTCTCCAGCGACAGCTTGGGCGGCTTTTGCAGGTAGCGGTTCTCCAGGGGAGAGAAATCCTTGTCAGGCAGCAGCAGGCTGATGACGCACACGCCCCCGATGAAGGCGCAGAACAGAACTGTGAGGAAGATACTGAATTTTTTTGTCATGCTCTTGCCTCCTCAGAAATTGGAATACAGAAAGGGGTTATAGGTGCCGTCCACCAGGTAGGCGGTGCAGGCAATCAGTCCCCCGGCGATCAGGACGGTGCAGACCGCCTGCTGGCCTCTGGTCCCCAGCCGGCGGTAGACCGATGCCCCCAGGGGGGTGGAGGCCAGGGCCGCCAGGCACAGGATGGGCAGGTAGCTGACCAGGCAGTAGCCGAAAGACGCATTTGCCAGGGGGACGCCTCCCAGGCCGAACATGACCTTCAGGTAGGCCTCCAGGTGGGAGAAGTCCTCAATGGCGAAGATGGCCCAGCTCACCATAACAAAGAACATGGTGTACACATGGCCCACCAGGGCGGGGGCTTTTTCCAGCGGTTTGAGCAGGAAGAACTTCTCCACCATCAGCAGGGCGAAGAAGTACAGCCCCCAGCACAGGAAATTCCAGCTGGCCCCGTGCCAGATGCCGGTGGCTGCCCAGACCACAAGGAGGTTGAACATCCACCGGGGCTTGGCGCACCGGTTGCCCCCCAGGGGGATATACAGATACTCCCGGAACCAGGTGCTGAGGGAGATATGCCACCGCCGCCAGAACTCGGTGATGCTTTTGGAGATATAGGGGTAGTTGAAGTTGGGCAGGAACTCAAAGCCCAGCATCCGCCCCAGGCCTACGGCCATGTCGGAGTAGCCGGAGAAGTCGAAGTAAATCTGGAAGGTGAAGGCCAGCACCCCCAGCCAGGCCCCGGCCACCGTCAGCTCGGCGGGGGCCATGGCCTTATAGCTGTCCCACAGCATCCCCACGTTATTGGCAATGAGCAGCTTTTTGGCCAGGCCCACCATGAGAATCTGCACCCCGGAGGCAAACCTCTCGGTGGAGCAGGTCCGCTCGTTGATCTGATCCCCCAGGTCCTTGTATTTGATAATGGGGCCGGCGATGAGCTGGGGGAACAGGGTGACGAAGGTGCCGAAGTTGAGGATGTTCCGCTGAGCCCGGGCGTCGCCACGGTAGACGTCGATGGTGTAGCTCATGGTCTGGAAGGTGTAGAAGGAGATACCGATGGGGAGGTGGACTCCCAGCACCGGCATGAAGGTGAGCCCCACCGACTGGAGGGAGCCGGCAATAAAGTCCCAGTACTTGAAGAAGCACAGCAGGGCCAGGTTGAACACGATGGAGGAGGCCACCGCCATTTTCGCGCCTTTGTCGTTCCCTCTGGCCTTGCACCGCTCCACCAGAAGACCGTGGGTGTAGTCGATGGCGGTGGACAGGAACATGATAGACACATAGGCCCGCTCCCCCCACCAGTAGAAAAACAGGGAGGAGACCAGCAGCACCACATTGCGCCCCCTGCGGGGGACGATATAGTACAGGAACAGGGTGAGGACCAGGAAATAAAACATGAAAATGGGGGTGGAAAAGACCATAGCGGTCACCTCACGGAGTATTTTATGGAAGCCCTTGTGGGGCGGGACGACCTCGGCCCGCCATTCTCAGGAGACCCCGGCCTGCCATTCTCAGACGACCCCGGCCCGCCATTCTCAGGGGGCGGACCGGGTTTGACGGCGCGCCGGGGTCGTCGCGCCCTACAGGCGAAAAGGGCCGCCGAGGGCGGCGGCCCTTTCTCAGGATACCTTAAAACAGAGCATTAAATTCATTGACGATATCGTCGCACTTCTCATGGACGATCATCATCACATAGTTGCCGTTGGAGACAATACGGGAGTTATTCTCCCACTGGTCCATAGCCATAGGGTACTGCGCGCCACCGGGGCCGTTGCCGTCACCCACCATGTAGTCGATCCGGGACTGGAAGGCGGCCTTGACCGCGTCTACATCCTTGCTGTCCTTCACCTGGACCAGACCGAACTCGCCGTTGTTCATGGAGATCATGCAGACATAGACCAGCATTTGCTCGGCGCTGATGCCGGACAGGCCGGGGTAGACATTGTCCAGAATGGAACTGTCGGCCAGCTCCAGGAAGCCGAATTCATACTTGCCGGTGATGGTGCTGTAGAAGGCGGACAGGTCCACGTTGGTGGAGGGGGTGCTGCTGGAACTGCCGGAACCGGAGGAGGAACCGCTGCCGCTGCCGTCGGGCTTGGGATCAGGCTTGGGGTCGGGCTTCTGCTCAGGCTTGGTCTCTTCCTTCCAGTCGCAGGTGACGGCGCAGGTGGCCTTGGCGCCGTCGTATTCCACGGTGATGGTGGCCTTGCCGGGGGCCACGGCCTTGATATTGCCGCTCTCGTCGATGGTGGCCACCTTGGGATTGCTGGAGGTAAAGGTGGCGATGCCGTCGGTGTCGGGCTCGGCGGTGTAGCGCAGCTGGAAGGCGGCCCCGGCCTTGGTCAGCTTGACCTCCGTCTTGTTCAGGGTGATGGTGACGGTGGGCAGGGGTTTAACATCCCCCTCGCTGCCCGAGCCGCTGGGGTTGGAGCTATCCGGCTGGGAGCCGTCGGGCTGAGAGCCGTCGGGGGTGGAGCCGTCAGGCTGGCTGGAGCTGCCGCCGGGGGCGATGGTGCTCACATCGGAGCCGTTCCCGGGGTTGGAGGAGGAACTGCCGCCGCCGTTTCCGCCGCCGCAGGCGGCCAGGGACAGGGCCATAGCGGTGGCCAGCACCGCCGCAAAGATACGTCTTTTCATAATAAGTAACTCCTTTTCTGTTGGGCTATAATTGACCCTCTTTGGGTTCTGTGAGGTTTGACGAGCAAAAACGAAAAAGGTTCCCGGGTTTGAAAAAATTTTTTCGCTGGGATATTATACTGTCTTTTTTCGACCCTGGCAAGTGTTTTGTGAGCGGGCTGTACGACAATAGGAAAGACGGGCAAAAAGGGATTGACTTTCCCTGGGGAAGGGCATAAAATAGCCGATACTGACTGCAATTTTGGGAGGTGGACGCCATGTTCCACTACTTTGACAACGCCGCTACTACGCCGGTGCGGCCCGAGGCCGTTCAGGCGGCGGTGGAGGCCATGACCCAGGGCTGGGGCAACCCCTCGTCTCAGTACGCCCTGGGGAAACAGGCGGCGGAGCGGATGAAGGGCTGGCGGGCCGACCTGGCCGGGGCCCTGGGCTGTATGCCGGAGGAGGTTTTCTTCACCTCCTGCGGCTCGGAGAGCGACAACTGGGCCATCTCCGGGGCGCTGGAGCTGAACCGCCGCCGGGGGAAACACATCGTTACCACCGCCATGGAGCACGCCGCTGTGCTGGAACCCCTCAAGGCGCTGGAGAGACAGGGGTATGAGGTGACCTGTCTCCAGCCCGACCGCTGGGGGGAGCTGGACCCCGCCCAGCTGTCCGCCGCCCTCCGCCCGGACACGGTGCTGGTATCCATGATGCTGGTAAATAACGAGCTGGGTACCGTCCTCCCCGTGAAGGAGGCGGCCCGGGCCATCAGGGCGGCGGGCTGTCCCGCCCTGCTCCACTGCGACGCGGTCCAGGGCTTTTTAAAGGTGCCCTTCACCCCCAAGGAGCTGGGGGTGGACCTGCTGTCGGTGAGCGGCCACAAGATCCACGCCCCCAAGGGGGTGGGGGCGCTGTACATCCGGAGCGGGCTGAAGCTGCCCCCCCTCATCCGGGGCGGGGGACAGGAGGGCGGCCTGCGCTCCGGCACCGAGGCCACCGCCCAGATTGCCGCCTTCGCCGCCGCCGCCCGGCTGGGGGCCGCCTCCATGGAGGCGGATACCGCCCGCATGGCGGAGCTGAGAGCCTGCACCGTGGAGCGGCTGGCCCGGGAGATCCCGGAGGCCCAGGTCCTCACCCGTGGGGGCGCGCCCCACATTCTGCCCATCACCCTGCCCGGCTACAAGAGCGAGGTGGTGGTCCGCTTCCTCAGCGACCGGGGGGTGTGTCTGTCCTCCGGCTCCGCCTGCCACCGGGGGAAGCCCAGCCATGTCTTTGCCGCCCTCAAGCTGCCCAGGCCGCAGCTGGATGGGGCGCTGCGGATCAGCTTTTCCTGTGACACCACCCGGGAGGATGTGGACGCCCTGATCAAGGGGCTGCGGGCGGCCAAGGAGCAGCTGTTTCCCACATTATCATAATCGTACAAAGGAGCCATTTCCCATGTTTGCGTTCATGAAGCAGAAGCCCGGTTTTTACCGGCAGGTGATTTTGCTGTCCCTGCCCATCGTGCTGCAAAACCTCATCACCAGCGCCCTGGGCATGGCGGATACCTTTATGGTGGGCATGCTGGGGGAGGCCCCCATGGCGGCGGTGACCCTGGCCAACATACCTCTGTTCGCGGTGCAGATGTTCATCTTCGGGGTGCAGAGCGGGTCCTCCGTCCTCATCAGCCAGTACTGGGGCAGGCAGGAGATGGAGTCCATCAACCGGGTGCTGGGGGTGGCCCTGTGGGTGGTGCTGGTGGTGTCCACCCTCTTTGCCGGGGTGCTGCTGGTGTGCCCGGTGGAATTTCTCAGCCTGTTCGGCAACGAGCCCGAGGTCATTGCCCTGGCCGCTCAATACGGGTCCATCGCCGGGTTCTCCTACGTGTGCAACGCCTTTACCATGATGTATGTAGCCGCCTACCGCAGCATGGAGCGGCCCCAGCTGGGCATGTACATCCTGGGCGCGTCCATGACGGTGAACACCTTCCTCAACTGGGTGCTGATCTTTGGCAACCTGGGCGCTCCCGCCATGGGGGTGCGGGGGGCGGCGATGGCCACCCTCACCGCCCGGCTGCTGGAGGTCACCATTGTCATCCTCCACATGATGAAAAACCGCTTTTTCCAGGTGCGGCTGGGGCTGCTGGTCCGGCCCGGGCTGGACATGACCCGCCGCTTCCTGAAATACGGCGGGCTGGTGGTGTGCAACGAGACCATGTGGGGGCTGGGGACCTCTATGTTCCCCACCATCATGGGCCACATGGCGGGCAGCACCGAGCTGCTGGCCGCCTACACCATCGCCGGCAACGTGGAGAAGATTGTGATGGTGGCCTCCTTCGGCCTGTCCACCACAGCCGCCATCATCATCGGCCGGGAGATCGGCGCGGGCCGGCAGGACAAGCTCCTGGACGTGGGCAAGGCGCTGAACGCCCTGGCAGTGGGGGAGGGTTTGGTGCTGGGCGGGACGCTGCTGGCCTTCGTCCTGTTTGCTGCCCCCCTCTGGGTGTATCCCCTGTTCAAGCTGTCCCACGGGGCGGCGGCGGTGGCCTCCATGATGATGACCATGATGGCGCTGGCCATGCCGCTGAAGGATTTCAACACGGTGAATATTGTAGGGGTGCTCCGAGGGGGCGGGGATGTGAAGGCGGCCACTCTCATCGACACCGGCCCCCTGTGGCTGGTGGCCATCCCCTACGCCGCCCTGTGCGGGCTGGTGGTGAAAACCACCGTCTTTTGGGTCTATCTGGCCTTTCCCCTGGAACAGGCGGTCAAGTTCTTCGTGGGCATTGGCCGCCTGCGCTCCGGAAAGTGGGTCCGGGACCTGACGCGGGCATAAAAATAGTCCCTTTTACCTGTTGTGTTGCCGGCTTATAACTCTGTAGATTTCACTAAATTATGTGTTGATGCTTGGAAGTGGCTGTGATAAAACATGTATGATAATCGGATTTTGGAGGATGATTATGAATTATACAACGATTGATTTGAATGAATGGAGAAGAGGGAATCTTTTCCAGTTCTATATTGATAAAATGCGAATAGTTATGAGTTTGACTGTCGATATTGACGTGACAAACCTAAAAGGGTATTCTAAGAAAAATAAGATTGCCTTTTATCCTTTGATGTTGTGGGTGGTGTCTAAAGTAATCAATTCCCACGACGAATTCAAATACAGCTGGAACACGGATGGCCGCCTGATTAAGTGGGACTATGTTTCTCCGTCTTATACTGATTTTCATAATGAAGATGAAAACTTCACCAAAATGGTTACTGAATATTCAGATGACCTTTTAGAGTTCTATGGCAGAGTTATAGCCGACAGAGAACGATATAAAAATGACCGCGCTGTTTTGAATAATCAACCGCTGAATTTCTTCGATGTTTCCTGTCTGCCATGGGTAAGATATAAACACTTTGATGTTCATGTTTTTGATGAGGGGAAATTCCTTGCCCCTGTGGTAACATGGGGCAAATATGAGCAGATGGGTGACAAATTGATGATGCCCCTTTCGATGAACATTCATCATGCAGTTGCAGATGGATTCCATCTGTCGAGATTTTTTAATGAAGTGCAAGAATTGATATATGCTTTGAAATAAACTCCAGTTTGTTGGACAGTTATTTATCACGGATAACTGCCCTCTTGGATATTTTGACAAAGAATATGAGGAAGCAGGCATCAGAAACACAAAAGGTAAAAGAGACTAAAAATAAGGAGGCGATTCCCATGAAAGTCATCGTTCTGATGGAAAACACCGCCCTGGAGGGCTGCGGCCTCACCCCGGAGCATGGGCTGTCCCTATACATCGAATACCGGGGCCGCAAGCTGTTGCTGGACGCCGGCTCCTCGGGAAAATTCGCGGACAACGCCCAGGCCCTGGGGGTGGACCTGTCTGGGGTGGAGCTGGCGGTGCTGTCCCACGGCCACTATGACCACGCCGACGGCCTGCGCCGGTTCTTCCAGCTCAACGGCCATGCTAAGGTCTACGCCCGTCCCGGCGCGGACGGCCCCTACTTCTCTATGGGGAAGGACGGACCCTACTTTATCGGCGTCCACCGGGACATCTGGACCCAGTCCCGGGACCGCTTTGTGTCTGTGGATGGCCTGTATCCTTTGATGGAAGGGGCCTGGCTGGTCCCGGATCGGGTCCAGATTCCGGACGGCTCCGGCCGGTCTGACGGTCTGCTCTACAAGCGGGGAGAAGACGATTTTGTCCCGGATGACTTCCGCCATGAGCAGTCCCTGGTGCTGGAGGGGGAAAAGGGGCTGGTGGTCTTCAACTCGTGCAGCCACAGCGGGATTGTCCCCATCGTCCGGGAAGTGCTGGACCAGCTGCCCGGGAAACAGGTGTACGCTGTGGTGGGCGGCTTCCATATGGCCGCCAAGGGACAGGGGGCGCTGAACTGTACCCCCGAGTATGTGTTCCAGGTGGCCGATGCCCTCAAGGAACTGGGAGTGGAGGAGATTTACACCGGCCACTGTACCGGACAGACCGCCCTGGAGCTTTTGAAGCAGCGCTTCGGCCCCGGCTGTCACGCCCTGGCCACCGGGCAGGTGCTGAATTTTTAAAAACAAGAAAACTGACCGCCTGTCAATTCCGGCAGGCGGTCAGTTTTCTATTTTCCGCTCCGCACATGGTCAAACAGAACGATTCGGATATAACTTGGAATTGATCGGCAGCTTTCCTCTGCCAGCCTTTTTAGAGTTTCATATAGCTCCAGTGGCATTGAGACATTAACTGTTTTTTGGGGCCCTTTATCATGTAAATCACTTTGTGTCCATATTAACTGTATAATATATAGAACGTCAAGGTTTACATTGTACTATATTGTATTATACTGTATGAGAATGTAATACAACAAGAACAGAAATTAGCACAACCCCGGCTGTTCTGCAAGGAATGGCCGGGGCTGATTTGTTTATAATAAATTCATAAAGAGGCTATTGACAATTTCCGGGGGGAGTGGTACATTATCTTTAGCACTCGGGGAATATGAGTGCTAAACCAATGAAATCGAAAGGCGGTGAGTGCCGTGGCACTGTCAGACCGGAAAAAGCGCATACTCCGCGCCATTGTCGAGACCTACATCGCCACCGCCGAGCCGGTGGGCTCCAAGGCGGTGGCCCAGCTGGCCGGGCTGGACGTCTCCACCGCCACCATCCGCAACGAGATGGCCGACCTCACCGACCAGGGCTACCTGGAGCAGCCCCATACCTCCGCCGGACGCATCCCCTCCGCCGCCGGCTACCGGCTCTACGTCAACGAGCTGATGGACCGGCAGCAGCTCACCATCCAGGAGACCCAGCGCATCAACGACGCCCTCAACCTGAAAATGGAGGAGCTGGACCGGGTGATTGACCGGGCGGGCAAGGTGCTCTCCCAGCTCAGCGACTACCCCGTGTTCACCATGGCCGCCGCCAAGGAGCGGGTCACCGTCAAGCGGTTCGACCTGCTGATGGTGGAGGAAAACGCCTTTATCGCCGTGGTCATGACCGACAGCAGCGTGGTGAAGAACAAGCTGATTCACATTCCCGACGGCCTGTCCGACCCCCAGCTGCAAATGCTGTCCGCCGTGCTGAACTCCTCCTTCGTGGGCCTGTCCCGGGAGGAGATGGAGGATACCCTGGACAAGATGGAGACCCATACCGCGCCGGGGGCCTTTCAGCTCATCGCCCTGGTAGTGGAGTTCGCCATGGAGGTGCTGTCCGGCCAGCGGGAGCAGAAGTTCCGCACCGCCGGCATCACCCATCTGCTGGAGCACCCAGAGTACCGCAGCCTGGACAAGGCCAAGCCCCTGATGGCCTACCTCAGCGAGGACACCGACGAGCCCCGCCTGCCCGCCACCCTGGACACCGGCAAGAATATGAACATCCTCATCGGGCCGGAGAACGTGAGCGACGCTTTGAAGGACACCAGCGTGGTCATGGCCAGCTACGACATCGGGGACAACATGCGGGGGGTGATCGGGGTAGTGGGTCCCACCCGCATGGACTACGCCAAGGTCACCGCCCGGCTGTCCTACTTCGCCGACAGCCTGACCCGCATGTTCGGCAAGGAGCTGCCCGCCCCGGAGGATTCCGAAGAATAATCGAGACTGCGAAGGAGCATGAATCGTGAGTAAAAGTAAGAAGAAAGAGACGCAAGAGGTCCCCGCCCAGGAGATGCCCGCGGAGGAGGTCCTGGAGGAGCGGACCGAGCCGGAGGAGGCCCTCCCGGAGGAGCCCCAGACCGGCGGCCCCGGCGAGGAGCCGGAAGGGACGGAGGAGACTCCCATCGTGGAGCAGATGGTGTCCAAGGACCAGTTTCTCCGCCTGGCCGCCGAGTATGACAACTACCGCAAGCGCACCGCCAAGGAGAAGGAGAGCCTGTGGACCGACGCAAAAGCGGATACCGTTCAGGCCTTTCTCCCCGTCTACGACAACCTGGAGCGGGCCCTCAAGCAGGACACCGCCGACGAGGCATTCAAAAAGGGCGTGGAGATGACCATGAACCAGCTGAAGGAGGTCTTCGCCAGGCTGGGGGTCACCGAGATCGAGGCCCAGGGCCAGCCCTTCGACCCCAACCTCCATAACGCCGTCATGCACATCGAGGACGAGAATCTGGGGGAGAATACCATCGCCCAGGTCTTCCAGGCCGGCTTTATGCTGGGGGAGAAGGTTATCCGCTTCGCTATGGTCCAGGTGGCCAATTAGCGTGTGCCGTTTGAGAGAAAGAGGTCAGACCGGCATGTGTAAACCCTGTAAAAACGTTCAATTCACCCTGATGCTCAGCGCCGGGCTGCTGGTCTGGCTGTCCGCCCTGCTGGGCGTGGGAGCCATGCTCCTGCATTGAATCTGTTAACACCAATCTTTCATATATTTAGGAGGAAATTATCATGGGAAAAATCATTGGTATCGACTTAGGAACCACTAACAGCTGCGTAGCGGTGATGGAGGGCGGCGACGCCGTGGTCATCGCCAACGCCGAGGGCAACCGCACCACCCCCTCCGTCGTGGCCTTCTCCAAGGACGGCGAGCGCATGGTGGGCCAGGTGGCCAAGCGCCAGGCCATCACCAACCCCGACCGGACCATCAGTTCCATCAAGCGGGAGATGGGCTCCGACTACCGTGTCACCGTGGACGGCAAGAACTACACCCCCCAGGAGATCAGCGCCATGATTCTCCAGAAGCTGAAGGCGGACGCCGAGGGCTATCTGGGCCAGACCGTCACCGAGGCGGTGATCACCGTCCCCGCCTACTTCACCGACGCCCAGCGCCAGGCCACCAAGGACGCGGGAAAAATTGCCGGCCTGGAGGTCAAGCGCATCATCAACGAGCCCACCGCCGCCGCTCTGGCCTACGGGGTGGACAAGGAAGAGGCCCAGAAGATCATGGTCTACGACCTGGGCGGCGGCACCTTCGACGTGTCCATCCTGGACATTGACGACGGCGTCATCGAGGTTCTGGCCACCGCCGGCAACAACCGCCTGGGCGGCGACGACTTTGACAAGTGCGTCATGGACTGGATGGTGGCCGAGTTCAAGAAGGCCGAGGGTGTGGACCTGTCTGGCGATAAAGTCGCCATGCAGCGCCTCAAGGAGGCCGCCGAGAAGGCCAAGATCGAGCTGTCCGGCGTGACCACAACCGCCATCAACCTGCCCTATATCACCGCCGACGCCACCGGCCCCAAGCACCTGGACCTGACCCTGTCCCGGGCCAAGTTCAATGAGCTGACCCACCACCTGGTGGAGGCCACCATGGGCCCCGTCCGCCAGGCCATGGGGGACGCCAAGCTCTCCGCCGGCGACCTGCACAAGGTGCTGCTGGTGGGCGGCTCCAGCCGTATCCCCGCCGTTCAGGACGCGGTGAAGAACATCACCGGCCGGGATGGCTTCAAGGGCATTAACCCCGACGAGTGCGTGGCCATGGGCGCGGCCCTCCAGGGCGGCGTGTTCACCGGCGACGTGAAGGACCTGCTGCTGCTGGACGTCACCCCCCTGTCCCTGGGTATCGAGACCGCCGGCGGCGTCATGACCAAGATCATCGACCGCAACACCACCATCCCCGCCCACGGCAGCCAGGTGTTCACCACCTACTCCGACAACCAGACCTCTGTGGAGGTCAAGGTGCTGCAAGGCGAGCGGGAGATGGCCCAGTACAACAAGCAGCTGGGCGTGTTCATGCTGGACGGCATTCTGCCCGCCCGCCGGGGCGACCCCAAGATCGAGGTCACCTTCGACATCGACGCCAACGGCATCGTCAACGTGTCCGCCAAGGACCAGGGCACCGGCCGGGAGCAGCACATCACCATCACCTCCTCCACCAACATGAGCAAGGAGGAGATCGACAAGGCCATGCGGGAGGCAGAGCAGTTCGCCGCCGAGGACAAGAAGGCCCGGGAGGCCGCCGACATCCGCAACGCCGGCGACCAGACCGCCTATCAGGTGGAGAAGACCCTGGGCGAGGTGGGCGACAAGATCCCCGCCGAGGATAAGGCCAAGGTCCAGGCCGCTCTGGACCACCTGAAGGAGACCCTGAAGGGGGCCGACATCAACGCCATCAAGGACGCCACCGAAGCCGTCAATAAGGAGTTTGCCGAGGTGGGCTCCAAGATTTACGGCCAGACGGGAGGTCAGGCCGGTCCCGGTCCCGACATGGGCGGCGCAGGCTTTACCGGTGGTCAGCAGCAGTCCGGCCCCGCCGGCGACGGCGTGGTGGATGCCGACTACGAGGTCATCGACGACGATCAGAAATAAGACAAAACCAGCCTTCCCCCTCCGGGGGGAAGGTGTGGTTTGTTAAAAAGCCTCCCTCCCAGAGGGAGGTGGCACGGCGAAGCCGTGACGGAGGGAGTCCGCAAACGGGAAACTCCCTCAGTCACCGCCTTCGGCGGCGACAGCTCCCTCAGAGAGGGAGCCTTTTAAGCCAAGAGGTGATAACATATGGCGGAACAAAAACGAGATTATTATGAGGTCCTGGGCCTGTCAAAAGGGGCGTCGGAGGAGGAGCTGAAAAAGGCCTACCGCAAGCTGGCCAAGAAGTACCACCCCGACGTAAACCCCGGCGACAAGGACGCGGAGGCCAAATTCAAGGAGATCAACGAGGCCTACGGCATCCTGTCCGACCCGGAGAAAAAGGCCCGGTATGACCAGTTCGGCTTTGCTGGAGTGGACCCCAGCTACGGCGGCGGGGGCGGCGGCTTTGGCTTCGATATGGGGGACATCGACCTGGGCGACATTTTTGGCTCCTTCTTCGGCGGAGGCTTTGGAGGCTTCGGCGGGGGCAGCTCCCGGCGTAACGGGCCCCAGAAGGGGGAGAGCCTGCGGGTCAACCTGGCCCTCACCTTCGAGGAGGCGGCCTTCGGCTGCACCAGGGAAATTGAGCTCAGCCGCACCGAGACCTGCGAGGAGTGCAAGGGCTCAGGCTGCGCGGCGGGCACCACCGCCGAGACCTGTCCCGACTGCCGGGGGGCCGGCCAGGTGCGCATCCAGCGTGGGGCGGGCGGCTTTGCCTTCTCTACCACCACCTCCTGCTCCAAGTGCCGGGGTACGGGCAAGCTTATCCACACCCCCTGCAAGAAGTGCGGCGGGGCGGGGAGCGTGCGGAAGAAACAGCGCGTTTCCGTCACCATCCCGGCGGGTATCGACGACGGCCAGGCCGTCTCCATGCGGGGTCAGGGCAACGCAGGGACCAACGGCGGTCCCGCCGGCGATCTGCTGGTGCGGGTCCAGATCAAGCCCCACCCCCAGTTCCAGCGGGAGGGCACCACTGTGCTGTATGAGTGCCCGGTGAGCTTCTGCCAGGCGGCTCTGGGGGCCGAGCTGGAGATTCCAACCATCGACGGAAAGGTGAAGTACAGCCTCCCCGCCGGCACCCAGACAGGCACCACCTTCCGCCTGCGGGGGAAGGGTATCCCCGAGCTGCGGGGCGGCCGCCGGGGGGACCAGTACGTTACTGTGAAGGTACAGGTGCCCACCTCTCTCAACGCGGAGCAGAAATCGGCTCTGCACGCCTTCGCCGCCGCCATGGGCGAGGAGGCTCCCGAGGGGGGGCTGAAGGGGCTCTTTGACAAGAAGAAGCGGAAGAAGTAGCCCCCCGCATGGCTGAGCCGTCTCTGCGCTCCGTCTTGCTTCAAACGTTCATTTGCCTATCTGAATGCGGCCCTCTGCCCGGCAGGGGGCCGCTCGTTTGCCCAGTCCGGCGGCGGCGCACCACTCCTCAGCCCGGTGCTTGAAGGTGGTGCGGGAGATACCCAGCGCCTTTCCCGCCTGGACGGCGGTGACGCGGCCGTGCCACCAGGCCTCAGCCAGCCCGGTGAACTGCTCCGGCATGGGGATGGGTTTCCGCCCGAACCGGACGCCCCGTTCCCTGGCGGCGGCGATCCCCTCGGCCTGCCGCTGGCGGATGTACTCCCGCTCGGTCTGGGCCACGTAGCTGAGGAGCTGAAGCACGATGTCCGCAATGAGCACACCGGTGAGGTCACGGTCGGTTCTGGTGTCCAGCAGGGGCATGTCCAGCACCACAATGGCCACCCCGCGCTCCTTGGTCAGGCCGGCCCACTGTTCCAGAATCTCCTTGTAGTTGCGCCCCAGACGGTCGATGCTTTTGACCACCAGCACGTCGCCGCTGCGCAGCGCCCGGGTCAGCCGGAGATAAACCGGGCGTTCAAAATCCTTGCCGGACTGCCGCTCGATTATGATGTGCTCCTCCGGGATTCCAAACTGCCGCATGGCAATCAGCTGCCGGTCCTCTTTTTGGGCCTTGGTGGATATGCGGACATACCCGTATGTTCTTCCTGACATTCCTGTTTTCCTCCTAAGAAAAATTTGTGGAATATCAGTTTATTTTAGCGAAAACTGTGGGAGCTGTATAGAAAAATCTATAAAATTGAATAAATATCCCCCGGCATAGCCGGGGGATATTTATTGCAAAGGCCGGTTTGCTCACATTACCGCTCACATTTCCAGAAGAAGGCGCTGTAGGGGGGCAGCTCGGAGCCTCCGCCGAAGTCGTGCTTCTCCCCGGAAATCAGGTCCACCGCCAGGCCGCAGCCGGCGTCGAAATGGGCGGTGTAGGGGGAGGAATCGGCATTGATGGCCACCAGCACCCGCTCGCCGTCGCAGGCCCGCTCGAAAATCATTTGCTTGTTGGTAAGCACCACATTGCGGTAGGCCCCGTAACACAGGGCCCTGCTGCCCTTCTTGGCCTCGGCCAGCTTGGAAATCCAGGTGGTGAGGTCGTTCCACTCCGGCCTCTCCAGGGCGGGGCGGAGTTCCGCATCGCTGCCGCGGCCCTTGGCTCCCTTCATCCCCCACTCGCTGCCGTAGTAAACGGCGGGCACCCCGGGCATGCCGAAGGCCATGGCCCAGGCGGGGCGCAGATGGTCGGGGTTGGTCAGCTTGGAGGCGATGCGGTCCACGTCGTGATTGTCCAGGAAGGACAGCAGATGCCGTCCCTTGTACAGGGTCCACTGCTCGGGGCCGAACTGCCGGGACAGGGAGTGGCCGATCTCAAACATGTTCATGGAGTTGAAGGCGGACCACAGCCCTTTGTAGCACTCGTAGTTGGTGACCGAGTGGCACATGTCGTCGGCCATCCAGCGGTTGTAATCCCCGTGGAGGGTTTCGCCCATCAGTACAAAGTCAGGTTTGAGGGAGTTGGTGAAGGCGCGCAGCTGCTTGAGGTACTCCGGAGGCAGGCAGTAGGCCACGTCCAGCCGCAGGCCGTCGATGCCGAAGCGGTCCACCCAGGAGCGGATGGCGTCGAACTGGTGCTGGACCACCGCCGGGTTGAACAGGTTCAGCTTGACCAGCTCGTTGTGGCCCTCCCAGCCCTCGTACCAGAAGCCGTCGTTGTGCTCGGTGTTGCCGTCGAAGCTGATGTGGAACCAGTCCTTGTAGGGGCTGTCCCACTTTTTCTCCTGCACGTCCCGGAAGGCCCAGAAGCCCCGGCCCACGTGGTTGAAGACTCCGTCCAGCATCACCCGGATACCGGCGTTGTGGAAGGCCTGGCAGACCTGGGCCAGGTCGTCGTCGGCGCCCAGGCGGGGGTCCGTGTGGAAGTAGTCCCGGGTGTCGTAGCCGTGGCGGTCGCTGTCGAATACCGGGTTGAGCAGAACGGTGTCCGCTCCGGTCTTTTTGATATGCTCCACCCAGTCCAGCAGACGCAGGACGCGGGGAGTCACTACCCCGTCGTTTTCCGCCGGCGCGCCGCACAGGCCCAGGGGGTAGATTTGATAAATGACTGCCTCGTCAAACCACATAATGATCTCTCCTTTCGCCCGGAGGGGCGGGTTGTTGTCTGGTACATCATACTACGTTTGCCCGGGTTCCGCAATAGGTAACTAGCTTCAAGTGTTGGAAAGGTGTCTGTGCATAGGGCAAGGGCGGGTGAGAGGAGACAAGGGCAGAGCCCTTGCCCTGCATGACGTATCAGCTGGCATTTCCGGAGGCTTTCCCGATTTAAGGGACGAGTTGAACCGGGGGAATGGCTTGCATTTTTGAAAAAATGAGGTATACTAAACAGGAAGGGACGTGAGGGGTATGGTGGAAAAACGCAGCGGACAGGTCGAATATACCTTGGCAACGCATGCTGTAGAGAATCTTATTCCCAGCCGGGAGGCATTGCGCCTTTGCAGCCGTCTTTCACAGGGAGAAATCGACGTAAATAGTGCGATTCAGGCTGTGTTGAACCGGTATGGGTTGAAGAAAACGGAAGATTATGGACGATGAGTTTAGCAGGTATGAGGTATACACGACGGCTGGATCGGTCTACTGTTACCGGGACAACGGCGTGTTGAAAAATCGCTTTGGCCTGCGTGATGGGGCCAAGCTGAAGCTGGTTGAGACGGACTTAACGGCGATTCGTCAGAATGATTTGCTGCTGCACCCGATTGAGGGGCGTTTTTCTGCGCGCCAGCTTTGCCGTATACACCGGTATCTCTTTGGCGACATCTATTTTTTTGCCGGGCATTACAGGCGGGAGGATATCATGAAGGGGGCAACCCGGTTTTTGTCCTGGAGAGAGATTCCACCCAGATTGAAAGTGCTGCTGTCGAAGCTCCGGGAAGAAAACTGTCTGACAGGCTGCTGCTTTGAGGAGATCATCGACCGAGGCGCATATTATTTTGCGGAATTGAACTATATTCATCCCTTTCGGGAGGGAAACGGCCGCACGATACGGGAATTTATGCGCCTGCTCTTTGACCGTAACGGATATAGGGTGCTGTGGAACGCAGTTGAGCCGGAACATCTGCTTGCAGTAATGGAGGAATCTGTCTATGATATCACGCCCTTGAAAGGGGTGCTTTCTCGCTGTCTGGAAAGGAAATAAGGTGGGACCGCTCTGGGCGGTCCCTGTTTTGTTATTTCAGCGCGTCAGATACCTTCATAAGGGTCTCCTCATGGGTGTGGTCCACCAGGTGGGTGTAGATTTTGCCGGTGGTGGCGGGGGTGGCGTGGCCCAGAGCCTTGCCGATATCGAACAGAGGCACCCCCTGGAAGGAGGCCACGGTGGCGAAGGAGTGGCGCAGGCCGTGGAGGGTAACCCGGGGCAGGTCATTTTTCCGCACAAACCGGGTGAAGGCCAGGGACAGGGCGTTGGGGGAGTAGGGGTAGCCCTTGTGGTCCAGTACCACGAACTGGCTGGGCTCCTTCAGCTTGCCATCCCGCAGCCAGGCCTCCTGCCGCGCCTGTTCCAGCTGCAGCAGCCGGGCCACGTCGTCAGGCAGGAACAGGGTGCGCACCGAGGAACGGGTTTTGGTCTCCTTCTGGACGATGGTGGCCCCGAAGGCGGTGCGGGCCTCCCGGATATAGAGCAGCTGGCGCTGGTAGTCGATGCAGTCCCATTTCAGGCCGCAGATTTCCTCCCGGCGCATCCCCAGGCTGCCCGCCAGCTTGACACATAGCTCCAGGGGGTGGCCCTCCAGCAGGGCATACAGCTGCTTCAGCTCCTCCGGCCGGTAGTAGGAGGCCTCCTTCTGCTTGGCCCGGGGAGGTTCCACCCGGTCCATGGGGGAGACCAGCAGCTTGTCCTGCCGCACCGCCGAGCGCAGGGAGGAGGACAGCAGGTCATGGTGCCGCCGCAGGGTGTTGCCGGACAGATTGGCGGTCTGCTGGACCTGAATGTAGTACTGCTGGATGTCCATGGGGGTGAGCTTCAGCAGGGGGATGTGTCCCAGAGCGGGGAGGACGTGGTTGTTGATGATCTTCTGGTAGCCGTAGACCGTGGTCTCCGCCCGGGTGGGCCGGACGATGTTTTCCATCCAGCTCTCCAGCCAGTCGGCCAGGGTCAGGTCGTGCTTGGGGGTGCGCAGCTCTTCCTCACGGTGGGTGAGGAAGTTCCGCAGCCCCATTCGGGCGGCGTAGAGGGTGCGGTAGGTCTGATACCGCTTGACCCGCTTACCCTCCTTGTCCTTGCCCAGGTCCATGCTTACGTAATAGATCTTGCGGATGTCGTCGTAGGAAATGTTACGCTCCACAGTCTTTCTTGCCATAGTGTTTACCTCCAAATTTTTTTATCTAAGGGTAGGTTTCCACCGGAATTGGTGGAAAATTCTCCCTGATAAAAAATATGGAGGATAACTGGGCCAAGCACAAGCCTAAATTGTTCTAAAATGACGAATTTTGTCGAAAAGCTTCCGGTGAGGGCCTTTCTATGGTACAATAAGGAAAAACAGGAGGGATGCGCGTGCTTCGGATCGGAAATCTGCCGCTGCCAGTCGGGGGCGGCATGGAGCAGCTGCGGGGTCGGGCGGCCCGGGTGCTGGGGGTGCGCCCCGGGGCGCTGGGAGAGCTGGAGATCGTCCGGCAGTCCATTGACGCCCGGAATAAGCGGGATGTCCACTATGTATACACAGTGGAGGTATCTATGCCCGACGAGGCGGCGTTGCTGCGGACGGCGCCCAAGGGCCGCGTCACCCTGGTGGAGCGGACCCCCTATACCTTCCCGGCGGTGACCCGGAGGTCCGTCACCCCCCCGGTGGTGGTGGGGATGGGCCCGGCGGGGCTGTTTGCCGCCCTGTTTCTGGCCCGGAACGGCCTGCCCTGCGTCATTCTGGAGCGGGGCCGGGACATTGACAGGCGCACCCTGGACGTGGGGGACTTCTGGTCCACCGGCGTTCTGGACGAGGCGTCCAACGTCCAGTTCGGCGAGGGGGGCGCGGGGGCCTTCTCCGATGGCAAGCTGACCACCGGTACCCACGACGCACGTATCTCCGCCGTGCTGGACGCCCTGGTGGAGGCGGGAGCCCCCGCCGACGTGAAATACTCCCACAGGCCCCATGTGGGCACCGACGTGCTCCGGGAGGTGGTGAAGGCTATCCGGAGGGAGCTGGCCGCTCTGGGCTGTGATATCCGCTTTGGCCATAAGCTCACCGGCCTGACGGTGAGCGGCGGCTGTCTGACCGGCGTGGAGGTGGAGGGCCCCCAAGGGGAAAATTACCTTCTGGCGGCCAACGCTCTGATTCTGGCCCCGGGCCACTCCGCCCGGGACACCTTTGCCATGCTCCGGGAGGCCGGAGTGCCCATGGAGCGGAAGGGCTTTGCCGTCGGCGTGCGGCTGGAGCACCGGCAGCGGGATATCAGCCTGAGCCAGTACGGCCCCGCCTGGGCACAGCTGCCCCCCTCCGACTATAAGCTGGCCTGCCACCTGCCCGGCGGCCGGTCGGTCTTCACCTTCTGCGTCTGCCCCGGGGGACAGGTGGTGGCGGCGGCCTCCCGGCAGGGGGGCGTGGTCACCAACGGGATGAGTCACCGCGCCCGGGACGGGGAGAACATCAACGGCGGTCTGCTGGTGGGGGTGGGCCCTGAGGACTTCCCCGGGGAGGATGTGCTCGCCGGCGTCCGCTTTCAGGAGCAGTGGGAGGCGGCCGCCTTCCGCCTGGGGGGCGGAAGCTTCCGAGCCCCGGCCCAGCGGGTGGAGGACTTCCTGCAGGGCCGCCCCTCGGAGGGCCCGGGGATGGTGGCGCCCACCTACCGCCCCGGGGTGGTATGGACCGACCTCTCCCCCTGCCTGCCCGGCTATGTGGGGGAGGCCCTGGCCCAGTCCCTCCCCCTGCTGGACCGGAAGCTCCACGGCTTTGCCAGCCCGGACGGCATACTCACCGGAGTGGAGACCCGGTCCTCCTCGCCGGTGCGCATCCTGCGGGACGCAGGCTGTCAGTCAGCCCTCCGGGGCCTCTACCCCTGCGGCGAGGGGGCGGGCTACGCCGGTGGCATCGTCTCCGCCGCCGTGGACGGTATCCGGGTGGCCGAGGCGGTGGCCACGCAGTAAGTTCGGCCCGCTGCCGTTGGGGATGTGCTCCTTTCCCTTTTCAGGCGTTATCGGCACAAAGGCGGCATGAGTTTGGATTTTTTCCGGGTCTTGGGACATACTAGGACCATCCAAAACAAGGAGGTCTTATCATGAGCAAACCCAAAAAGCAACAGGCCCGGGATCCCCGTACCGGCCGGGACCTGCGGGGCTCCGCCCCCATTGCCGGCCAGAACCGCACCGACACCGCCACAAACGCCCAGGACCCTATGGCCGATCCTCTGGAGATGCGGATGAAGCGGGAAGGACACGATATGTAAAAATGACCGGGGCGGCGGAAGCCGTCCCGGTTATCTTCACATATTTTTCACAAAAAGTTCCAACTCTGGTGAAGAATTACAGGGCCGGAGGTGGTATCCTATGGGCAGATCAAGGAACTGATCTGATTTCCTCCCGGGACGGCAAAAGCGGTCCCACGGTCCGGCAGACTGCGCAGAAGACCGGACATATTTGGCAACACCCTACGGCGCGGGGTACGCGCCCCACTGCCGTCCTGCGGGCAGCTGCTCCGGTGCGGCAGACCAAAAATCCCCGTCTGCGGACGGTTTATATAGTCAATTGTACCCTCTCTTTTCTGGCAGGGCCCCCGGTTTTCGCCGGGGGCCCTGCCAGTTGCGGCGGGGATCAGCTCCGCAGCAGGAGCGGCTGAAGCTGCGTTCCGTTCAGGGCCGCCTGGGCGGCGTCGGCCACCAGAGAGAAGTTGGCCACCAGAGAGGTGGGTTTTTTCTCAAAGTCGTCCTGACCGAAGGGGACGAAATAGATGTATTTCCGGGGCAGCAGGGCGCCGATGCTGGCTGCAGAGGCGGACAGCCCGTCATTGGTGGAGGGGGCGATAAGGACCGGGCGCTCGTTGCGCAGGTGGGCCTTGGCCGCCATGGTGACGCTGGAGTCGGTCACCCCCGCCGCCAGCTTGCCCAGGGTGTTCCCGGTGCAGGGGGCGATGATGAGCAGGTCGAGAAGCTTCTGGGGCCCGATGGGCTCCGCCCCTTTGATAGTGGTGATGACCCGGTGGTCGCAGATGCGCTCCATTTCCCGCATCAGGTCGTGAGCTTTGCCGAAACGGGTGTCGGTGTCCGCCACCACCTGGGAGACAATGGGCACCACCCGCTCAAAGCGGGCCTTCACCTGCTCCAGCGCCTCCATTGCCTTGGCGTGTGTACAGAAGGACCCGCACATGGCGAATCCTACGGTTTTATTTTCCAATGAGAATCTTCCTTTCGATTTTAAACGGGCAGGGGCGGGAGCTCCGGGCGGACAAGGGCTGCCCCCGCAGCGTGTTACATTCCAATTTCCCGCAGCATGTTATAGATGGTGTCCCGGATGGCGGCCCCCGCCGTCACCGGGGCCACCTTACCGGGGAGGGACAGAGCCCAGACCACCGTGAGACCCAGCGCGCCGGCCGCGACCAGGTCCACCCCTCCCGGCTTGGAGGCCAGGTCCAGAATGAGGCAGTCGGGCTTGACGTCCTCCAGCTCCTCCTGGCCAAGCACCTGGGCGGGGACGGTGTTGACAATGAGGTCGTAGCCGCACAGCCAGCCTTTGAGATGGGCCAGATGCTCCCCGCCGAAGCCCAGAGCTTGGGCCCAGGCCAGCTGTTCATACTTCCGGGCAGCCACGCTTACCCGAGCGCCCAGGGCCTGGAAGCGCTGGGCGGTGAGCCGTCCCACCCGGCCGAAGCCTATTACAAGCACCCGGGAGCCGTGGATGGTGATGGGCAGGTGCTCCATGGCCAGCTGAACGGCCCCCTCCGCCGTGGGGACAGCGTTGGCCACCGCCAGCTCCTCCCGGGCAAAGTAGTCATGAATGGTGAGGCCGCGCTCCCGGGCCAGCTCCTCCGTCTCCCGGTCCACCCGTCCGCCGCAGAGGAACTGCCGGGGGGAGAGCTGGTCTAAAATGGGGGGCAGGGGGTGCTCCGACAGGGAGAGGGGGGCGTTGAGCAGCCCATTCCCGGTGGTGACTGTAAGGGGAAGAATGACGCAATCCGCCTTGTCTGCCTGGCGCAGGGCGGACTCGGCGGTAAGGCCGGAAACGGCCTCCTGGGGCTGGCCCAGGGCGTAGGTATGGACGGTGTGGCCGTCTTCGGCCAGCAGCTGGGCCAGCTTTTCCTGCCGCAGGTCGCCGCCCACCACCCAGATGTTTAATTCGTGCTTCATAGAATACCTCCAGAACCGCCGTTGGAGCGGCGGCAGGTTTCTAATCCATTGTATGGCGGCGGGCGGGCGGAGGTGCAAAAGGCCGGGGCGAGGCCACCCACTTGAAATGCCCGTTGGAACGCTTGGGCTGGCTGCCAAAAAGCGTGTTGACACCGGGGAAGGTCTGGCAGCAGGGAGATCAGGCCGTTGCGGAGGACCACGCTGGATTTCTTGGTGCGCAGATACAGGCGGTTCTGCATTTTCGGTATCTGTCGGGTCTCGTCCTCCGGCGAGTAGTCCCGCAGCGTCCTGACCAGCCCGGAAAGTCCGGCGGCCTCGCCATCTACCACCAGCCGTTTTCTGTCATCCTCGCCGCGCCGGTAGCCTGGCCCCCAAGCGCTCCCCTCGTTCAGCCTTTGCCCGGAATACGGCCCGCACCTTGCGGCTGGAGTCCCGAACATACCCATTATTAACATTGGGGGATGCTTCTTTGATGAAAACTTAGCTTTCCTTTTGGGGGCCATTGTGCTATACTTGTCCAGAAAACATTTTCTCCAGGAGGCCCGCTATGCTGTTTAACTCCCTGCCCTTCCTGATTTTTTTCCCCTGTGTCTTTGTGCTGTATTACGCCCTGCCCTTCCGGTTTCGGAAGTATATGCTGCTGGCTGCCAGCTACTACTTCTACATGTGCTGGAAGCCGGAGTTTATTGTCCTGATCCTGTTTTCCACCCTGGTGGACTACTTCTGCGGCCTGGGGATGGCGCGGTATCCCGGGCGGAAAAAATGGCTGCTGGCTCTAAGCCTGACCATGAACCTGGGGTTACTGTTCTTCTTTAAATACCTGAACTTCTTCGGTGAGACCCTTACCGCCCTGTGCCGGGCGGTGTCCATCCCCTTCTCCGCACCGGCGCTGAATATCATCCTGCCGGTGGGCATCTCTTTCTACACCTTCCAGACGCTGAGCTATACCCTGGACGTTTACAGGGGTAAGCTGGAGCCGGAGCGGGACTTTGTTACTTTTGCCCTGTTCGTCTCCTTCTTTCCCCAACTGGTGGCCGGACCTATTGAGAAGGCCACTGACCTGCTGCCCCAGCTGAAAGAAGAGCACCCGTTTACCTATGAGAACGCCGCCTGGGGGGCCAAGCTGATGGTGTGGGGCTTCTTTAAAAAGATGGTGGTGGCCGACCAGCTGGCTGTGCTCATTGTGGACCCGGTGTATCAAAATCTGGGCAAATATGAGGGCGGAGCCTTGGTCCTTGCCACCTGTGCCTTCGCTTTTCAAGTCTACTGTGACTTTGGAGGCTACTCTGACATCGCCCGGGGGGCGGCTAGGATGATGGGGGTGGACCTGATGGTCAACTTTAAATCCCCATACTTCTTCTCCCACTCCATCGGCAACTACTGGCAGCGCAACCATATCTCCCTGAGCCGGTGGTTCACGGAGTATGTGTATATCCCTCTGGGGGGCAGCCGGAAGGGGAGGGTTAAGCAGTACTGGTTCACCACGGTTACGTTCTTCCTCAGCGGCCTGTGGCACGGGGCGGAGTGGTCCTTTGTGGTGTGGGGGCTGCTTCAGGCGGTGTATCTCAATCTGGAGCGGGCGTTCCACCGGGGCAAGGAGCCGCCCAAGTCGCCCCCGCTCCATCTGTTGGCCATTGTGACCACCTTCGCGCTGTCCTGCTTCTCCCTGATTTTCTTCCGGGCGGCCAATATCGAAGAGGCACTGTATGTGGTCCGCCACCTGCTGTGGGGGATCGGCAGCCCGGCGCTGTATGTGAAAACGGCCCTGTCCACTCTGAATCCGGGGATGATCGAGACGGCTGTGCTGGCCGGGGCGCTGCTGCTTCTGTTCCTGTTCGACCTGGCCGACGAGAGGACAGACGCCATTGCCATGGTGTCCCGCTGGCCTGTGGCGATACGGTGGGCCTGTTATCTGGGTCTGGTGATGATTGTGCTGGTCTTTGGGGTTTACGGCCCGGGTTACGACGTTAAGGCCTTTACCTATTTCCAGTTTTGAGGTGAAGCCATGAAGGATACGCAGAAATTTTTTGTGAAAACAGTTGCCTTTCTGGTTCTGCTGGGATTGATTCTGTATCCCGTTCAGAAGGTGATGGCCCGGAAATCGCTGGACAGGCCCTGGGATATGACCAACAAGGTGGGCGGCTTTTACAATGAGGAGGACCGGTTTGAGGTTATGTACTTCGGTCCCAGCCACGCTTACGCCGCATTCAGTCCGCTGGCCATCTGGGAGGAGACAGGCGTTAAAAGCTATGTCCTTGCCACCCAGCAGCAGCCCATGTGGGCCACCTATACCTATGTTAAAGAGGCGCTGAAGACTCAGTCTCCCGCCTTGGTCGTGGTGGAGTTCCGCATGGCCTTCAGCGATCAGGAATATTTTGCGGAGAAGGACACCATCCCCGTCAGCTACGCCTATATGGACGACCTGGCTCTGTCCTGGGACAAGGTGAAGCTGGCAGGGCAGTCAGCCCCCGATTGGGAGAGCCGGTTCGGGCTGCTGTTCAACTTTATGATGTACCACAGCCGGTGGAAGGAGATGCACAGGTCTGATTTTACCTTCCGCCGGTCTCAGGTTCGGGATCCCTATAAGGGCTTTGTCATGCTGGCGCCCCAGGAGACGCCCCAGCCCCGCCCACCCATTGAGACAGTGGGCGGAACGACCCCTCTGCTGGAGAAAAACCAGTACTGGCTGGAGGAAATTATAAAGCTGTGCCAGGAGAAGGGGGTTGAGCTGTGGCTGATTAAAACGCCCTGCAACTTGGAGCTGGAGGAGAAGCCCATGCTCAACACGGTAAAGGCTACCGCAGAGAGATACAATGTCCCATTCCACGACTTCAATGAGGACTATTACTCCATGGGGTTGACGCAGGACATGTTTTATGACGCCCACCATCTGGACGCCCTCGGCGCAGACCGGTTCAGCCGATATTTTGCCGGCGTTCTGGCGGTGGCCCGGCCCAACCTGGAGACTGACCCGGACAACGTGGCCTGGGCGGCGGACCTGGAGGAATACAAGGCCGCTCTGGCAGAATTTCAGTCGTGATTGAACAAGAACACCCGGACTGTCCCTGTATTTCGACTAAAAACAGCGGGAAACCGAAAAGGTTTCCCGCTGTTTTGACCATTGACTTCCCAAATTCCGGTGCGTATAATACAGGGATGCCCGAAAGGCCGGGCGATTGCGTGGGAGGGAAGAAAGATGGAATCCTATACTTATCTGTTGCTGCTGGCAATTATCCTGCTGTCCACCAAGGTGTTCGGACTGCTGACCGAGCGGGTCCACCTGCCCCAGGTGGTGGGGGCGCTGTTGGCGGGCATCGTCATGGGGCCCAGCGGCTTCGGCGTGCTGGAGAGCACCGACTTTCTGGTGAAGGCGGCGGAGATCGGCGTGATTATGCTGATGTTCACCGCCGGCATCGACACCGATATGAAGGAGCTGAAGGAGACCGGGCTCCAGGCCAGCGTGATCGCGGTGCTGGGGGTGTTTATCCCCCTGTTTCTATGCGGCGGGCTGTACTTTTTCTTCTTTTGCGGAGGTGAGTTTACCCCCTATAACCTGCTGAAATCCGCTTTTATGGGCTCAGTGTTCTCGGCCACCTCGGTGTCCATCACGGTGGAGACCCTGAACGAGATGGGCAAGCTGAAGACGAAAACGGGCACCACCCTGCTGAGCGCCGCCCTCATTGACGACATCATCGGCATTGTGGTGCTGTCGGTCCTCAGCGCGTTCAGCTCCGGCGACTCCGACCCGGTGCAGGTGCTGGTGCATATTGTGCTGTTCTTCGCCTTTGTGCTGGCAGTGGGCTTGGTGGTCCGGCGGATTTTCGTCTATGTGGCTGAGGAGCACTGGCACAGCCGCCGGGTGGCGGTGTGGTCGCTGGCTTTCTGCCTGCTGATGGCCTACTGCGCTGAGGAGTGGTTCGGGGTGGCCGACATCACCGGGGCCTATTTCGCCGGCCTGATTCTGTGCAACGTGACCAAGGCCCGAAAGTTTGTGGCCAAGAAGTTTACCGTCACCTCTTATATGGTGTTTACCCCGGTATTCTTTGCCAGCGTGGGCATGAAGACCAACCTGCGGGATATGAATTCCGGTATTCTGGTGTTTGCCCTGCTGCTGGTGCTGGCCGCTGTGCTGTCCAAGATTGTGGGCTGCGGCCTGGGCGGACTGGTCTGCCGCATGAGCCGCCACCAGGCGCTGGTGGTGGGCATCGGTATGGTGGCCCGGAGCGAGGTGGCCCTGATGGTGGCCCAGCGGGGCATCAGCGCCGGGATGATCGACCCCTCCATCCTGCCCGCCATTGTGCTGGCGGTGATCGCCTCGGCCCTGGTTACGCCGGTGCTGCTGAAAATGGCCATTACAAAGGGCCCGGCGCTGGTCTGAGGGCTTTTCAACTGCTGCAAAAGCGGTCTGTCCTTCTGGACAGACCGCTTTCTGTATTCAGGTCCAGGGCAGCCAGCTGCCGCTGCTCCGGGCGTCCATCATGTCCAGTGCGCCGTCCAGCATTTCGGCGGCGTCGGCCATGGTGAGGGTGTCGGCCAGCTGGACGGCTCCGGCGGCCTGCCCCCGGAAGATGCCGGAGGCCGACAGGTTGGCCGCCGCCTGGGCGGCCCAGTGGCCGTTGTCAGGGGAGAAGACGGCCACCGGTACGTCGGTAATCTCCAACAGGTTGTCCAGCATGACGGCGGCCTCCGCCCGGGAGATGGTCTCCTGGGCGCCGAAGATGGGGGCGCCGCTCTCGCTCCGGGAGCCCTGGACCACCCCCGCCTTCAGGGCGGCGGAGACCGCCCCCTTGGCCCAGGTGGGGATGGCGTCGTCATCGGAGAAGCCGGTGAGGGTGGCCCCCTCCAGGTCCTCCAGGCCGGCCACCGACATGGCCATGGTGAGGAACTGGGCCCGGGTGACGGTCTGGTCGGGATCGAAGAAGTAGCGGCCGTCCACGTACCGGCCCACGTAGACCCCCTCCTCCGCCAGGCGGATGGCAGACTTCTTCACCGGGTGGTTGTCCAGGTCGGAGTAGATCACCTTGGTGTCCGGCTTGTTGATGCGCAGGGACACCCTGGCCTCGGGGGAGGTGTTGCCGGCGGGGTCGATAGCCACGTAGGTGAAGGAGTCGGAGCCCGTTTTATTCTCGTAGGGGGTGTAGACGAACTGGCTGGAGCCGTCCTCCGCCAGAGTGACCGCCCCCCGGGCGGGAGTGGAGGTGAGCTGGAAGGTGAGGGCGTCCCCCTCGCCGTCCACCGCGTCGAAGTAGCCGGTGATGGCCACGTTTTTATAGGTGGTCAGCTCCATGTTCCGGGCCACCGGGGGATTGTTGGCCTCCGAGAGGAGGAAAATGGTGACGGTGGCGGGGGGGACCTCCTGGGCGGAGGAGAGGGAGGGGGTGAAGACCAGGGTGGTGGTGGTGACGGTGGGACTCTTTGCCGTCTGGAACCGCAGGCCGGCCAGGGCGGTGGCGTCCACGTAGGAGCCGGGCTGCACCGGCTGGTCGCCTACGCACAGAGTGCCGGCGCCGGGGTCGGGGAGCTGGTCCACCGTGATGCCGCTGAGGGCAGTTTTGCCGTCGGGCCGGACGGTGAAGTCCTCCGGGCTGAAGACGATGGAGGAGCCGATCAGGCCGTTTTTGGAGAAGTCTGCCACATAGGGGGCGTCTGCCTTTTTGTTCCAGAAAAAGGCGGAGGTGGGGAGCATCAGGGTAAAGGCCAGGGCCAGCACCAGCACAGGGGCGGCAGCCAGGGGTTTGCGCTTCATGGGGATACCTCCTTGTTCAATGGATGTATCCCTATTGTTTTGCCCTTTTGAGGAAATTATGCGGAGAGAAGCTTCTAAAAAACGATGGGGAAGCCTGTTTGCACTCCGCAGGCGGCCGGGCCGCCCCTACAGGGCGTATGTATCCTCGTCGGCCAGCGACATGATGGATACCTCAAAGGCGGTGCGCTCCTGGGTGCGGCCGTCCACCTCCTTGGTATAGATACGGCTCTGGAGGCGGCCCTCCAGGGCCAGGCGGTCCCCCACCTGCATAGAGCCGCAGCGGTAGGCCAGGCTGCCCCAGGCGATGCAGGGCAGGTAGTCCGCACGGCCGTAGCGGCGGTTGGCGGCCAGGATCATGTCGCAGATGGTGCGGCCCAGGGGGGTGGTGCGGAGGACGGGCGGTTTGCACAGGGCACCGGATATCTCCAGGTGGTTCTCGTCCTCTCCGTCTTCCTGGGAGAGCTCCCGGGCGAAGACGCTGACCACCAGCCGGCTGCCCACACCGCTGCGGTTGTTGAAGGTGCGTACCTCCCCCCGGACGGTGAGGGGGCTGTCCTCCCCCAGAGGGGGCAGGGCGGCCAGCTGGTCCCGGGCGGCCACCACGTGGAGGGTGTCGGCGGCTCCGGAGAGGCGGCATACCGTGAGAGGGAGGAGGAAGTATTCTGTGCCGTGGTTGATGTGGGAGAGGGCGGGAGGGGCGGCCAGACGGCCCCGGAGGAAAATTTTGTTATTGTTGGTCTGCATAAAAGCAACACTCCTATCGTCAAACGACCAAGGGTCTGTTGCTTTTATCCTATGCGGGGCGGGGGAGAGGTATGTCCAAAAAAACAGGCCCTCCCGGGAGGAGGGTCTGTGGGTTATTGGGCCTGTTTCAGCTCGCGGAGGTCCTGGTTGATGCGCCGGACGGAGGCCTTCAGCGCCCAGACGTCGTCCTCAATCCGCTCGATGCGGGATTCGGGCATCAGCTTTTCCTGGATGATGGATATGTCCTCCGCCAGCAGATTGAACATGGGCTTGACCTCCGCGTCCAGCAGCACCTGCATGCGGTGGGTGGCCTCGGTTAGAATTTCTTCCTTCTGACGTGCCAGTTTTTCTTCCAGCTTCTTTTCCAGTTTTTCTTCCAGCTTCTGGTCAATGAGTTGAGCAATTGCCAACAGGTCCTGTTCGTCCAGCATAGGGTATCCCTCCTTTTTTACTATTATACTGCGGCGGCAGAGGGGTTGTCAATTGTTTTCTGGAGGGCGGGGAGGACGACGGTGATGCGGGTGCCCACCTCGGGGCGGGAGACTACCTCGAACCAGCCGCCGTGGCGCTCCACGATCCACTTGGCGATGGACAGGCCCAGGCCGGTGCCGCCCGTCTTCCGGTCCCGGGACTGGTCGGTGCGGTAGAAACGCTCGAAGATGTGGGGGATGCCCTCGGGAGGGATGCCCATGCCCTCGTCCTGGACGGTGAGGCGGACATGGCCCTGGCTGGCCAGGACCCGCAGGTAGATGCGGCCCTCAGGGGGGCTGTATTTCAGGCTGTTGTCCATTAAAATGCGCAGCAGCTGCTTCATCAGGCCGGGGTCAGCATATATGCTGACGGGGTCCTCCCCCCAGCGGGGGAGGAAGGTGCGTTCCGGGTGGATCATCTCCTCCTCCCGGAGGACTTCGCCGGCCAGGTCGGTGAGGTCGAGGGTCTCCATCTTCACCGGCTGGGAGTCGTTGTCCCCCCGGGCCAGGAAAAGCAGCTGCTCCACCAGCCGTTCCATGGAGGCGGCCTCCCCCCGGATGGCGTCGATGGACTCCTGGAGAGCCTCCGGATCGGTCTTGCCCCAGCGGTCCAGCAGGGCGGCGTAGCCCTGGATGACGGCGATGGGGGTGCGCAGCTCATGGCTGGCGTCTGAGACAAAGCGCATCTGGGCGCTGTAAGCCTGATTGACCCGGTCCATCAACTCGTTGATGGCCTGCGCCAGGGAGCGCAGCTCCTTCTGGGTGGGGGGCAGGTCGATGCGGCTGTCCAGGTGGGCGGCATCAATCTTGTCCAGCTCGCCGGTCAGGCTCTCGATTTCCCGCTTGGACATGTGGGTCATGGAGTTGAGACGGGCTGCGGTGGCGGCCAGGTCCTGGATGGGCCGGAGCACCTTGCGGATAGAACGGTTGCTGCGGAACAGGTTGGTGAGCAGGGAGAGGGCCTGGCAGATCAGGATTACCACACCTGCCCACCACAGGCCGGTGAAGATGCCCGAGGTGTCCACCGTGACGGCGTAGGGTCTGCCGTTGTTGGGCAGCTCTATGGTGTAATAGCTGCTGAGCTCCCAGGTGCGCAGGCCGTCCACCGTCTCCCAGCGGCTGGTGGGCAGCCAGGAGGTGACTGTGTATTCAATTCCCTCCGGGTTGCGGTCCAAAGGGGTGATGGTGTAGTCGCTGGCTTCCATCCAGGCCAGGGCGTCCTCGGAGGGCACTCCCCGCTGGTTGACCAGCTCCACCACGTCGGCACACCGGTTTTCCGCGTAGAGGGACATGCCGAAGACGGCCAGCACCAGCAGCAGCAGGTCCATGACCAAGAAAATGCCCAGCTGGCGCAGGAAAAAGCCGATGTTCAGCCGCAGAGCCAGGGAGGAGTCCCGGGCGGCGGCGATGGGGTCCGATGGGGGCGGGGTCTGAAAACGGTGCCGGCTGCGGGGCATGGGGTTCACCTCCTTAAAAGGCTCCTTTGGAAAGGAGCTGTCAGCCGCAGGCTGACTGAGGATTGCGTTTTACGAAGCAAAACATACGAAGTAAAACATACGAAGTAAATAAAGTTTCCGCCCACCTGTGGGGCGCGACGACCCCGGCGCGCCATTTTATCCAGCGTATCGATTTGGCACACCGTTCCATCCAGCGTATCGATTTGGCGGGCCGAGGTCGTCCCGCCCCACAAAAGTCCCCGGGCCCTCGTTTGCTTCGCATATTTTGGCTTCGCCAAAATGCAATCCTCCGCCCCAGTGTGCGCACTGGGGCACCTCCTTTCACTGGATATCCGTTAGCGGCTCTGCCGCTTACGGATATCGCGTCCCCCTTGCGGGGAAAAGGAGGCTTATTACGCACCCTTCATCCACTCCCGGATGGTCTCCAGATTCTCAAAGGCCACAAAGCTGCCGCCGTGGAGGAGGAAGTCCAGCTGTTTGTTCTCCTCAGGGGTGCGGCGGCTGCCCTTGTCCCGGAGGGATTCCCGAATGGATTTGGTGGCCATGCCCACCATCCGGCGCTTGAGCCAGCCCACCTTTTTCGGGGCCCAGCCCCCCTGGAGGTAGAAAAGAGGGGCGCTGGGGACGTAGTTGGCCTTGGACAGGGTGTCCAGCACCTGCTGGGAGGCGGGGGACATGCCCACGCCACATACCCCCTTTACGGTGAACTGTTTCACCGCCTGGTCCACTCCGGTGATGTGGCCCGCCATGAGAGGGCCCATGTAGAAGACGGATTCCCCTGAGCCCACCTTGCTCTGGGCCTCGGCCAGGGGGCAGACCTTCATTTTTTCCGCCTTGCCCAGCATTTCGGCGTACTCCCTGGTAAAGCCGGTGTTGGAACGGTATACAATGACCATGGTTACTCCTCCTTGATGACATAGCCCACGCCCCGGACGGTGTGGATAAGCTTCAGGCCAAAGGCGTCGTCCAGCTTGCTCCGCAGAAAGCGGATGTAGACGTCCACCGAGTTGGTCTCACCCACGAAGTCGAAGCCCCATACTGCGTCTAGGAGGGCCTCCCGGGTGAGGACCCGGTCCTTGTTCTCCAGAAGATGGCGGAGCAGGTCAAATTCCTTCTTGGTCAGCTCCACATTCCGGCCCCGGACGGTGACCTGGTGCTTTTCCACGTCCATCACCAGCGGGCCCACCGCCAAGGGGAGGCTCTGGGCGGCCAGACCGCCCTTGCCCCGCAGGGCGGCCCGGATGCGGGCCAGCAGCTCCTCGATGGCGAAGGGCTTGGTGATGTAGTCGTCGGCCCCCGAGTCCAGGCCAGCCACCTTGTCCACCACGCTGTCCCGGGCAGTTAACATAATCACCGGGACCTGGCTCTCCCGCCGCAGGCGGCGCAGCACCTCCATCCCGGACAGCTGGGGCAGCATGATGTCCAGCAGCACCAGGTCGAAGGAGCCGCCCAGGGCCAGCTCCAGGCCCCGGCGGCCGTCCAGCGCCTTTTCCACCTCATAGCCCTCATATTTCAGCTCCATCTCTACCATGCGGGCCAGTTTTTCCTCGTCCTCCACCAAAAGGATGCGTTCTGACATATTGGTTCACCTCGTACGGTTGTGTAGGGGCGGATATCATCCGCCCCTATTTCTGGTCCTTCTCATCAGAGTGCCAGTCGTGTTTCAGCTCGTCCATGACCTTGTGGCCCAGGTCGGCGGCGGTGTCGGCCACCGAGCCCATCATGTTGTTCAGGCTCTCCCGCTCCAGGTCGGGGCCGGAGAAGCGGTAGCGCAGGCCCAGAAAGAGGCCCAGCACCAGCGCCGGGATGGTCACCCAGGGGGCGCAGCACAGCAGCAGAAGAAGAATCAGCACTGGCAGGGCGGTGATGGGCTGGCCGCGCCGCCAGATCTCCAGTTCGTTGTCGATAAGCCAGCGGCGCAGGCTGTTAAAAAACCGCTGGCTACCGTCCCCCTTGGGACGGCGCGGCCCGTGGGCCTTTTTCTTTCTGGCGGGGAGCTGGGCGGGGAGGGGCTCTGCGGGAGGGGGCGGGGGAGGCGTCTCGCTCCGGGTGGAGTAGTAGGCGCCCTCCGCCCGGGGGATGGCCCCCTTCTCCTCCAGATAGATCAGCGCGTCCAGCAGGTTGCCGCCGCTGTACTCCAGGGCCTCCTTGGCCTGGGTGTAGCTGACGTCGGCCTTCTCCTTCAGGCGCTCTACCAGTTCCAGTGTGATTTCCATATTAACGGCTCCTTTCCGGGGACCCTGTTTTGGTTTACGCGGTTTAGTGTACCACGGCCGGGTTGAAGGACCGTTTAGCTTTCATTAAGATTTCCTTAAAGATTTCCTTAAAAATAGTGGCGCTTGTCCAAATGATTATACTATGGTATAATCAGAAAGGCAACCGAAAGAGAGGAGGGAGGGCCTGTGAGAAAAAAACGCCCTGTTTTGCCGCTGGTACTGGCCGTTATACTGGCTGTGGGGATGTTTCAGCCGATGCCCGCCGCCGCGGCCAACCTGTATTTTACCGGCATCAATGACAGTGTGGCCCCGTTGACCTCCAGCTCCATGCCCTATTGGTCCGGCGGGACGCTCTATGTGCCCTACACGGTGTTTGACGCCAACCAGAACGGGGTGGGGGTGAGCCTGGGGCTGTACACCAGCTACAACCACAGGAGCCACATCGTGACCATTTTCAACCTGAAGCAGATGCTGGTCTTTGATCTGGAGCGGGGCACCTGCCGGGACGACATGACTGGGGCGGCCTACGACGCCCGGGCCGTTATGCGCTATGGAAAGCCCTATGTCCCCCTGTATGTGGTGTGCTCCGTCTTCGGACTGGAGTACAGCTATAACCAGCTGAGCTATATCTCCCAGGGCTATCTGGTGCGCATCAAGAGCGCCGATGCGGTGCTGGATGACGGGCTGTTTATCGACCGGGCGCGGGAGCTGATTAACAACCGTCTGCGGGACTACACCCAGAGCCTCAGCCCTGCGGAGACCACCCCCACCATTCCGGTGAGCCCCAGCGAGCCCCCGGAGGTGGACGGGGGCAACGTGGCCACCTATCTGGCCTTCCGCTGTGAGAGCGCCGACGGGCTGTCCGCCATTTTGAACACCCTGGACGGCACGGGGCAGTATGCCCTGTTTTTCCTGGCTCCCCAGGTGATTGAGGAGGAGGGAGGGCTGGTCCGCCGTATCCTGGGCACCGGCCACAGCGTGGGAATCCTGGCCTGGGAGGGGGAGAAAGAGGCCCTCAGCCGGGGCCGGCTGGCCCTGGAGGAGCTGGCCCATACCCGCACCACCCTGGCTTACGTCCCGGACGGGGCGCGGGCCGGGCTGGAGGAGCAGGGCTGGGTGTGCTGGAAGGAGACCCTGTATTTGGAACCCGGCGATTCAGTGGGGGGGACTGCCTTCGCCGGCACCGTCCTGAACCGGCTGGGCACCCGTCGGCGTACCGTCTACCTCACACTGGAGGGGAGCGGGAATACTGCGCGGGTGCTGTCTGCCCTGCTGCGGCAGCTCAGCAGTAACCATTACACCGTTGCGGTGCCGATGGAGACCAGGCTGTGAGAAAACCGCCGGCGGAGCCGGCGGTTTTTGAATCCCCCCCGCCTGCGGCAGTGGCCCTCCCCGTGAATATATCCACATACTATAGCAACCATCAAAAAAGCGCCAAAGGTTGATATAAGTGGTATAACGGAATCAGAAGATGAAAATATGCTGCACAACGAAGCACGAGAATTATTGGTACAAGGCTATGAAGGGACCCATGATGCGAAAGGGATCGCTGTGGAACGGGCAATAGCCGCGATGGGCTATACGCTGAAAAAGAAATCACTCTATGCAAATGAGCGTGTTCGATGTGCGGGAAAAACGCAGAGAATGGAAAGAAACCATAAGACCTGAGATGGCGGAACGACCGGAGAACGTTTTGTCCAGTATTTGAAAAAGACTTTACTTCCGACCCTTCGGTCAGGTGACATCGTAGTGATGGACAATATGTGTTCTTACCATGTAAAGGCCGTCCGGGAAATTCTGGACG